>Ga0206807_1020_pt1 | contig 41201 bp, 36 predicted proteins | sample Alteio_BWOrgCont_57_FD_152915 | JGI IMG/M metagenome (GOLD analysis project Ga0206807, IMG submission 152915) | Enriched cells from forest soil in Barre Woods Harvard Forest LTER site, Petersham, Massachusetts, United States -... | ecosystem: Environmental > Terrestrial > Soil > Temperate forest >...
TTTGGAAAAAAGGTCAGGCCAATTTCTCTTGTGTTAGGAATTGTGCTTCTGCTGATATTTTGTTTTTACTTTATTCCCTATCAATTATTTGCCACCAATAAATATTTAGACTTCGGAGAATGGGAGAATGCTGAAAAAGAATTAGCATTAGCTGCCGGAGTATTTGTAATTGCAGGTTGCTTTTCAGAAAAAAAAGAAAACCGCTTTATGAGTTTATTGGCGAGGCTTATACCCTTAGGTGCCATTATCTTTTCCATAACCATACTCTGTTTTGGTACCGACCATTTTCTATATGCAAAAGATACTGCAGACTATATGCCATTGTGGGTGCCATTACCGCTATTTTGGGTTTATTTTGCAGGCGCTGCATTAATAGCTTCAGGTATTGGAATTATTTTAAATATCAAACGCAGATTAAGCGCCACTCTATTGGGAACAATGATTTTTATCTGGGTTATAATCCTGCACATACCTAAAGCAATTGCCAACCCATTCGAGGGCAGGGGTGGTGAAGTTACCAGTACATTTTTAGCCTTAGCTTATAGCGGAATTGCTTTTGCAATAGCCGGAACTGCTAATAAACAGAAGGTCAGCTAAATGCGTTATTTACGTTGTGCCTGACTTTGACTTACTAGCCTATTTTGGCTATATTTGTAAGTACCATGAGAAAAATAATACTACTCCTAATTCCAATTTTCGTGTTTTATTCTTCGCTTTTTGCCCAACTGAGACAAGGCGCGATTACAATTGATGGAACAAAGGATAATGTTGCATACAGTATGGTGCAGACAAATGACGGCGGGTATGTAATGGCGGGATCTACCGATTCATATGGAGCAGGTGGGTTAGACGTTTACGTGGTTAAACTAGATTCACTTGGTAAATTGCAGTGGACTAAAACCATTGGCGGAGACAAAAATGATATAGCTTGGTCAATCATACAAACCAATGACCATGGATACGCAATAACAGGATATACTTTTTCTTTCGGAGCAGGGAGTGATGATGTTTATATTATAAAACTTGATTCTGTTGGCAATTTGCAATGGACAAAAACTATTGGCGGAACTAATGCTGAAGAAGGGCAAGGAATAGTTCAGACTAAGGATAAGGGATACGCGGTAACAGGGTTAACAGACTCATATGGAGCAGGTATTGGTGACGTATATATAATCAAATTAGATTCTACTGGCAACTTACAATGGACAAAGACTATTGGAGGAACAAATGATGATGCGGGTGACTGGATAATACAAACTAAAGATGGTGGTTATGCTATAGCCGGTAGTACTTTTTCCTATGGTGCAGGTGATGAGGATGTATATGTAATAAGGCTGGATGCCCTAGGAAACCTTAAATGGACTAGAACAATAGGTACGAATAACGGAGATTGGGCCAATTCAATAGCGCAAACAAAAGATGGGGGGTTTGCTATTACAGGGGTTACGGATTCAGGAACGAATGGAGCGGATGTATATGTTATAAAATTAGATTCATTAGGTAACTTAAAATGGAATAGAGCTATTGGCGGACCGAAAGATGATGAAGGTTTTTCTATTATACAGGCTAACGATGGTGGTTATGCAATAACAGGATTTACCAATTCATATGGAACAGGTGGCGGAAATGTTTATGTAATCAGATTAGATTCGATGGGTAATTTAAAATGGACTAAAGTTATTGGAGGTAGTATAGTCACTAATTCTGGTTATTCTATAATACAGACTAAAGACATGGGTTATGCTATAGCCGGAGATAATGCTCCTACTGGAACTAATATTAATGTTTATTTTATTAAACTTGATTCATTAGGTAACGGATGTCTCACGGCGATAACAGATAGCGGCAGAGTAACTCATGTAGGTACATTTAGTCATGGTGGAAATGTTACCACCATAGATAGTGGCAGGATAAATAGTGGTGGTAAAGTAGGTAGCGGAGGTATATATAATGCTATTTGTACAGTAACTGCAGTAGATAATATTGTTCCTGAAGAAAATAACCTGCAGGTTTTCCCCAACCCCAATAATGGTATATTTTCTATTCAATCAGGAAATGGTAACCAAAAATCAGAAATAGGAATTTATAATATTCTTGGGGAGGAAATCTATACTGGTAAACTAAACTCTGATATTACTCAAATAGATATTAGTGGCCAACCTGCAGGGCTATACCTATACAGGGTTATTAGCGAGCAAGGACAATTGGTATCGAGTGGGAAAGTTATAGTGGAGAAATAGCAAGGCTTTCAACTCTCTCTTTTCAAAATCTTATATTTGCTTGGCGTTATAATATTAACCCCATGAGCATTAGCAGCAGGATAAGCAATTACTTTCCATATATGGAAAGGTTCGGTATAATTAAAGGTGTGAAGGTGGCACGCACTTTATTCCCTAAAGAGAAATCAGATAAAGTAGTTTCATTTGATGTGCCGGGTATTAAATATCCTGTTAAGGTAAGGCTGGGAACCACCGATGGCACCAACTTCATACAAAATTTCCTTCACGAAGAGTTTAAGCTGCCGCCCATGAAGGATGTAAAGCTGGTGATAGATACGGGAGCTAATGCAGGCTATGCATCTATCCTTTTCCTGAACAAGTTTCCCGGTGCCACGGTAATAGCTGTTGAGCCGGAAGGTTCGAACGTTGAGGCATTGAATAATAACTGCAAGCCATACCCCAATTTTAAAAGCATACAGGCAGGTATATGGACGAGCAATACCAACTTGAAAATTGTAAATACATCGGTAGGCAAAACGGCCTTCCAGGTAATGGAAACAACAGAAACAGGCCCCGGCACTTTTCCGGGTATAACCATCGATAAAATATTGGCCGATTCGGGTTTTCCTAAAATTGACCTGTTGAAGATTGACATAGAAGGTACCGAAAAAGAAGTGTTTAAAGAGAATTATAAGAAGTGGATTGACAAGGTAGATGTAATGATTATAGAACTGCACGACAGGATTGTTCCGGGCTGCGGCCTGGCTTTCTATACCGCAATGGAAAAAGAAAATTTCAGGCAATACGCATTAGCCGCAAATATGGTGTATGTGAGGAATAAATAGACACTCTCACCTAAATCATATAAATCAATATATTTGTTGAAGCAGATTTATAGTAACCCTGTACTTGAATCATGAAACAAAAATATTTTTTGCCCGTTTTTATTTTCCTTTTTGTAACCTCTTCACTTATGTCGCAGAGCATTACTCCTATTAGCAGTTTTGGTACAAACCCAGGAGGGCTGAACATGTATATGTATGCGCCTGCAGGCATTACCGGCCCCGCCCCATTGGTGGTGGCCATGCACGGCTGTACCGAGAATGCCAGCCTTTATGCTACCCAAACCGGATGGAACAAACTGGCCGACCTGCACAAATTTTATGTTATTTATCCTGAGCAAACCAGCACCAATAACAGCAGCCTTTGTTTTAACTGGTTCGATACTACCGATGCAAACCGTAATGTGGGCGAGGCATTGAGCATTAAGCAGATGGTAGACTATATGCAAACTAATTATTCCATTAATGCCTCGCAGATTTATGTCACCGGCCTTTCAGCAGGGGCAGCCATGACAGCCGTAATGATGGCTACCTACCCCGATGTGTTCAGCAGGGGAGCCATTATGTCGGGTGTACCTTATAAAGCAGCCACCAATGCAACTGCTGCAGTATATGCAATGGACGGATTGGTAACCATGACGCCCGCACAATGGGGAGCTTTGGTGAAGGCGCAGAACCCAGCCTATACAGGCTCATACCCTAAGGCTATGATTTGCCAGGGCACAGCCGATTTAGTGGTAAGCCCTACTAACGCCGCCGAGCTTATAAAGCAATGGACCTATATGAATCACGCCAGCCAGACTGTTGATTCAACTAATAGCGCTTTCCAGGGAAATACCAATGTTACCTTGTCTATTTACAACGATAGTATGGGCGGCCCGGCAGTTTATTCATACAGCATTAAAGGCATGCCGCATGGCATTGCGGTAGATACAGGCTCTTGTACCCGCCAGGGCGGACAAGCAGGCACTTATGCTATTGAGGAAACCAATTTTCATTCAACCTACTGGGCAGCCGATTTCTTTAACCTGATTCCTGCCCCCTACTCTATTACCGGTTCAATTAGTGTGGTAGCATCGGCTACAGGTGTTACTTACAGTGTGCCTGCTACAACGGGTTCAACTTATTTATGGACCGTTCCATCAGGAGCAACTATTAAAAGCGGGCAAGGTACAAACTCTATAGTTGTCGATTTCGGAACTAAGAGTGGTTATGTATCAGTTACTGAAACGACCAAAACAGGTTGCCAGAACGATGCTTCCTCTTTGTATGTAACTGTCGGCCCTACAGGTATAGAAGAAGTTCCAGCGCCGGAAGGGAAGTTCTATTACAACAATTCAGAAAACAGTATTCACACCGAAAATATTTCGCTTACTGCGTTAAAGACATTGCGCATTTATAATTTATTAGGGCAAGATTGCACACCTTCTTATTCTATTGAAGGTACTACACTGTTTTTAAATCAAAGGCTTTTTAGCGGCCTTTATCTCATCAGGCTGCAAGATGCTGCACAGAAGTATTCAGGCAAGATTGTAGTTTTCTAAAACGTCTTCACCGCCCGCACATTATGCAGCGACTTCACATCGTTGGCATCTTGCACCCCGCTGGTGAAGCTCTGGTACCATGACGATAATTTATTCTTGTATACCGTAGAGCTCCAATACGGTGTTTTAACAAAGTTGCCACCAATCTTGGGCTCGTTCAGGTAAATTTTATTCAGTTCATCTTTATCGGGCAGGTGCCAGCCATTACCTAATGCGGTGCAGGCTTTCATTGCATCGTCCCATTTCATTTTTCCTAAATCGGCTGTAGTTACCACAATTCCGTGTTCACCTTTGGCATCAACCCAAGCCACTAATCCGCTATCGAGTTTGTCGCCTACTTTATATTGGGCATGCGTATTTAAAACAAATGCAAATGATATAAAAAGCAGCAGGCTTAATTTTTTAAGCATCGTATTCTTCATGGTTAAATGCGTTTAATAATTTTCAAAAATATATAATCGGTTTAAATTACCCAATAGGTGCATACTATCTCTTCTTTAATGGCTTCCATACAGAATAAAATCGTAAAGCTTATCGGTATAGAGGCTATAATAGGTAACCCACACCTCGTTAGTGTTCGATTTATTAACCCCATGTATACGCAATTCTCTTTTACCTTTCTTGTTAATGGTGCCATGGTAATGGCGCTCAAAATTATCTATTCCAAGGCTTACCAGGTCATACATATTGTTAGGCGGATTTTTCATGGCCATTTTGCGCTTAATAGCAAACTCTGCCGAATCAATTTCGTCATGAGTGGGTGTATAGGTTTTAGTAGTATCGGGCCCACCCGGATAAATATAGCAGTCGCAACCGTGGCCGGTATAATGCTCAACTTGCTGGCTGAAAAGTGTTGAAGAAATAAATAAAAAAACGCAGGTGCAAATGCCTTTCTGTAATCTGTCTGTTAAAGCTTGTTTTAAAAACGCCATTACTCGTTCCTGATGTCTTTCCCCCAACTGAGTTTCTTTCGCAGCGTTTCGGTAAAGCTTTGCCCGGGTATCTGTATCAGCTTCACCCCGAACGATTCTTTGCGTATCTCCAGTTCTACCGATGAGTCAATATCCTCGGTACGGGAATCTAACGAAACCAGGTTGGTAGGGTTGCGGCCCTCTACCTTTAATTTTATGGTGTAGCTATCGGGTATAACAACGGGGCGCACATTAAGGTTATGCGGAGCAATTGGGGTTATAATGAAACTTGAATCATCGGGTAACAAAATAGGGCCGCTGCAACTTAACGAGTAAGCCGTTGAACCCGTGGGGGTGGAAATAATCAACCCATCGGCCCAATAGGAGTTAAGGAATTCGCCATTGAGATAAGTGTGAATGGTTATCATGGTCGATGCATCCTTGCGCTGAATACACACTTCGTTAAGGGCATAGTTATACTTTCCGAAAAGGTTGTTGTTGCTGGCATCTACATGCAATAAGGTACGGTTCTGTATGGTATATTTTTTGTTCTTCAGTGCCACCAATGCAGGCGAAAAGTTTTCTTCAGGCACTATGGCAAGGAAACCCAACCGGCCTGTATTTATACCCAATACCGGTATGCCGGGTTTGGCTACAAAGGGTAAAGTCTCTAATAGTGTGCCATCGCCCCCAATGCTTATAAGGTAGTCGACTGAACCGGCAGGCAGTTCTTCGTAAAATGTTTCGGGTGGTTTTTTAAAAGGTATAAAATCCTGCAACGAGGTATAAAAGCCATCGTGGATAATATATTCAAACCCAAGGCTATCGAGCTGGGCAAAAACATTCTTAACGGGTTCAGTAAGGTTCGATGGTGCAGGACGTCCGTAAATAGCTATACGCATATACCTGTATAATAATACTCAAAGGTAGCAAAATTGGCCTACCCCTCTGTAGTCTCCCCCTAAAGAGGAGATTAGCGGTGCAAATAAGTGTTAAAATCCTTTGCTTTGGAACTTTTTAGGCTTATCTTCGTTAAGGTAATCTGAACTGTGGCATTATGGTAGTGAAGTTCCTGGAATACTTAAAGCACGAGAAGAATTATTCACCACATACACTGGTCTCTTATCAGAATGATATGGACCAGTTCGCTGCCTACCTTAAAGATACTTACGAGATAGAAAAAACTGAAGAAGCCACTTCAACCATGATACGCTCGTGGATGGCATCGCTTATGCAGGAGAAGATAGCGGCACGCACTGTTATACGCAAAGCATCGACTTTACGCACTTATTATAAGTTTTTACTGCGCGAAGGCGTTCTAACCAAAAGCCCCATGGCCAAGGTAACAGCACCCAAAGCTCCGCAGCGCCTGCCGGTATTTGTAAATAAAAAGGAAATGGAAACCCTGTTTAAGGTAGCCGATTTCCCGCAGAATTTTGATGGTATGCGCGACCACCTTATACTGGAGATGTTTTATGCAACCGGCATTCGCCGTGCTGAGCTTATTACCATGAAAGATGCCGATGTGAATGTTTTTAACCTTACTATAAAAGTACTGGGGAAAAGGAACAAGGAGCGCATTATACCCATAACACCCTTTTTAAAGAAATATATTGAAGAGTACCGTGCCGAGAAAAAGAAACTGGGAATAAAGAACGCTTGCTTTTTTACGCATGAAGATGGCGACCCCATGCACGACAAGCAAGTTTACCTGATGGTGAAAAAATACCTGGGCACCGTAACTACTTTACAAAAGAAAAGCCCCCACGTTTTGCGCCATACCTTTGCCACGCATATACTCGATAATGGAGCCGATATTAATACGGTGAAGGAGCTGTTGGGCCATGCCAACCTGTCGGCCACACAGGTGTACACCCACAACACATTGGAAAAACTCAAGCGCGTCTATAAGCAGGCGCACCCACGAGGATAGATAATCAATAAATTCACTAACCCTTAAAACTAAAGGCCATGCAAGTTAAAATTCAGTCCATTCACTTTAATGCTGACAGAAAATTGTTAGACTTTATCCAGGAACGGGTAGATAAACTGGACCATTACTATGACGGTATTATGGGAGGCGAAGTATTTCTGCGCCTTGAAAAATCGAAGGATACACAAAATAAAATTGCTGAAATAAAATTGCAGACGCGCACCGGCGAACTATTTGCCAAAAGGCAGTGCAAGTCGTTTGAAGAAGCTGTTTCGGAAAGCGCCGACGCCCTGCGCAACCAGGTAAAAAAACATAAAGAGAAAGTTAAAAACCTGTAACTAACTGGTTCACAATAAACAGAAACCCCCTGACGCTAAGGTCAGGGGTTTTTAGTTTAGGAATTTGACTATTTATCAGAATTTTAATAATAAAACGTCAGGTAAATCTTAACCTTTTGAAATGCGCCTGAAATGGGAGGATCTCCTATTCTTCTTTCAAAACATATCCCATCCCTGTAACTGTATGGATAAGTTTTTTTGAAAAGCCTTTATCAATTTTATTCCTGAGGTAATTTATATAAACATCTACGACGTTACTCCCTGTGGTAAAATCAATACCCCAAACAGATTGGGCTATAAATGCCCTTGAAAGCACCCTCCCTTTATTCGCAATAAGTACTTCTAATAAAGTAAACTCTTTGAGTGATAAAAATATCTCCTTATCCTTCCTGAAGACCCTCTTCTCAGCAGAATTTATCGCTAAATCCCCCAATATATTTGGTTTACTTGATATTATTGTAAGTTGTCTTCTTATAAGGGCTTTAACCCTGATAAGTAATTCTTCAAAATGAAATGGTTTTGTCAAATAATCGTCGGCCCCGCTTTCAAACGCTTCAATTTTATCATTTATTCCCGCCAGTGCTGTTAGTATCAATATTGGCAATTCTTTTTTGTGCTCTCGTATATATCTGCAAACCTGAAACCCGTTGAAATGAGGGAGCATTATATCTAAAATAACTAAATCAAAGTCTTTCTTAACGGCCGCATTTCTTCCTGTCTGACCATCATAAGCAGCGGTTATAATATAGCCATGTTCCTCCAGTCCCTTTTTAATAAAACTCATAACCTTAAGGTCATCTTCAATAATCAAAATATCCATAAGTATAGTTTGTCGGTACAAAACTATATTTAGAATAGAGTTGAATTCAAACATTAAAAAAAATTAATGGAACTCTAATCTCCATTAATTTCCTTCTAACTACTTTCTAATAACAGCGCACTAGGTTTGCGGGCTCATAAAATATATTGCAATTAGATGAACAAGATTGTAAAAAATATAATTGGCTTCTCATTAAAGAACAAAATATTTGTTCTTCTTGCCACTGTTGTTATTGGAATACTTGGAGTAATAGCCTATAACAAAACTCCTATTGAAGCCTATCCTGATATTACCAATACACAGATAATTATCATTACACAGTGGCAGGGCAGAGGCGCTGAAGAAGTTGAAAGGCAGGTGACAATTCCTATTGAAATTGCAATGAACTCAGTGCAGGAAAAAACATCTGTTCACTCTATTACTATGTTTGGCCTGTCGCAAATCACTATTATTTTTAATGATGGGGTTGATGATTATCATGCCCGTGCGCAGGTAATGGATTTACTGGGGAATGTGCAATTGCCACCGAATGTTCAGGCTGAAGTTGAGCCTCCTTATGGGCCTACCGATGAAATATTCAGATTCACAGTTCAAAGCAAAACCAAATCGGTTCTTGAACTAAAGACAGTTGAAAACTGGGTCATTGAGCGTAAATTCAAATCCATTGAAGGTGTTGCAGATGTTAATACCTATGGCGGCCCCACCAAAGATTATGAAATAGATGTAGACCCTAACCTGCTAAATAAGTATAACATAACTGCACTCGATGTATATACAGCCGTCAGTAATAGTAATATTAATGCTGGCGGCGATGTAATAGACCAGGGCGAGCAATCGCTTGTTGTGCGGGGTATAGGATTAATAAATAACATTGATGAAGTAAAAAACATCATCATCAAGAATATGAATGGTGTTCCGTTACTCGTTAAAAATGTAGCGAATGTTAAAGTAAATAATGTGCCGCGCCTTGGTAAGGTAGGTATGGATACGGCGACTGATGAAGTAGAGGGTGTAATAGTTATGCGTAAAGGCAAAAACCCTCAGGAAGTACTCAAAGCTGTTCGGGCAAAAGTAGATGAATTGAATACTTCCGTACTTCCATCGGATGTTAAGATAGTACCATTTTATGACCGTAACACCCTTATCACCTATTGTACAGACACAGTGCTGCACAATCTTCTGGAGGGAATAATTCTTGTTGTGGCATTGGTATTCCTATTCATGGCAGACTGGAGGGCAACCTTAATAGTAGCTCTTATTATACCTCTTTCACTCTTGTTTGCATTTATATGCATGCAAATAAAAGGCATGCCTGTTAATTTGCTTTCTCTCGGTGCAGTTGATTTCGGTATAATAATAGATGGGGCGGTAGTAATGGTTGAAGGATGCTTCGTATTACTAGATAGCAAATACAGGGAACTAGGGGCAGAAAGATTCAATAAAAGAGCAAAAATGGGGTGGATTAAAAGCACTAGTGTCAATAGAGGAAAAGCTATTTTATTTGCAAAAGTTATTATCATTACGGCTCTTATCCCTATCTTTTCCTTCGAAGATGTAGAAGGAAAAATTTTCTCGCCACTTGCATATACACTTGGGTTTGCTTTGTTAGGCGCGTTAATTTTTACACTCACGTTTGTTCCGGTAATGATTCATTTGTTATTGAACAAGAATGTATATGAAAAGCACAACCCTATTGTATTGGGTCTTGAAAAGGGATATGTTAAAGTATTCAACTACACTTTTGGGCATAAACGAACAAGCCTTACACTGGCAATATTATTACTGATTGGAAGTATTTTCATTGCCAGTTATTTAGGTTCCGAGTTCTTGCCTCATTTAGATGAAGGTGCGCTTTGGGTGAAAGCCCAGACACCTTTAGGAGTAACTCTTTCAAACTCGGCTGCATTGGCAGACAGTATGCGGAAAGAATTAAAAAGTTTTCCCGAAGTTAAAACGGTGGTTTCGCAGACCGGAAGGCCCGATGATGGTTCAGACCCGGAAGCTTTTTCAGATATTCAATGCGACGTTATCCTGCTTCCTACTGAAGAATGGAAACGAAAAATCAGTAAAGACTCTTTGATTGATGAAATGAATAACCTGTTTGTTTCAAAACATATTGGAGTAGTTTTTAATTTTTCCCAACCTATTCGTGATAATGTGGAGCAGGCCGTTTCAGGTATGAATGCCGCGCTGGGTTGCCAAATTTCGGGAGACGATTTTACTGTGCTCAATGAAAAAGCGAAACAAGTGTTTGATACTCTCTCTAAAATAAAAGGCATTGAAGATTTAGGAATATTGAAGAACCTCGGACAACCCGAACTTAAGATTGACCTGGAACAAAGTAAAATGGGTTTATATGGAGTAAATGCAGCTAATGCCAATGCCATTGTACAAATGGCAATAGGAGGACAGGCAGCAACGCAGGTTTTTGAAGGCGAAAGGTTGTTTGACCTGAGGGTGCGTTATTTACCTCAGTTCAGGCAAACTCCTGAAGAATTAGGGAACTTAATGGTGCCAACATTAAGTGGCGGTAAAGTTCCCCTGAAGCTAATATCCACGATTACTGAACAAACAGGTATTAGTTATATATACAGAACCAATAACCAACGTGTTATTGCTGTAAAGTTCTCTGTGCGAGGCAGAGACATGGGCGGTGCAATTGCAGAAGCCCAACGCAGAACCAGTAATGTTAAGGTTCCTAAAGGCTATAAGATTGATTGGATTGGAGAATACCAAAGCCAGGTGAGAGCAACTAACCGCCTGAAACAGGTTGTGCCAATTTGCCTGTTGCTGATATTTATTTTCTTGTTCATTTCTTTTGGAAGCTTGCGAGATTCGGGCATTATAATATTGAATGTGCCATTTGCACTCATTGGTGGCATTATAGCACTTCTTCTAACTCATACCAATTTCAGTATCTCGGCAGGAATTGGCTTCATAGCCCTGTTTGGCGTATCTATACAAAATGGGGTAATATTAATAGGTGCATTTAAACGCAATATTGAGCTAAAACATAATTTAATAGAATCTATTTATAAAGGAGTGCGTGAAAGGGTTAGGCCAGTAATGATGACAGCGTTAATAGATATGGTTGGGTTATTCCCTGCTGCAATTAGTACAGGTATTGGCTCTGAAGCCCAGAAGCCACTTGCAATAGTTATGATTGGAGGATTAATTTCAGATGTTATATTACAACTGTTGATACTGCCGATTATTTACTATTTGGTTTATGCACCAATGCATAGGAAAATAGAACAAGGATAACCCGAGTAAAAAAACATAAAGAGAAAGTAAAAAACCTGTAACAAACAGGCTCATAATAAAACTAAAACCCCGACAGTATTGTAGGGGTTTTTAGTTTGTATTAAGCCATTATTACTTATTCTCATTTGCAAGAATATCGGTTAATGCAATTAAAGGAGAAATCATATTATGAAGTTTTTCTAAGTTATCTGTAATTTCATTCATCAAATAATCTTTTTTAACATAGTGTTCTTTACTCTTCTTGTCGATATACATGATAGTAATGCCCAATAAATGCTGATGATCGGGATATGGGGCTATTACAGAATGGGCAAAATTATTTCTCAATTTAATAGCTTCTTCCAATTCTTTAATAGTTGTTAACCCATTGATTCGTGGTCTAAATTCATCTAATATCTTTTCCACCGCAGATAATAATGAAGGATTGTTCAATGCTTTTATTATTCCGCTTAGTTCTACTTCTTTCCCTTTCTTGGCAAAGTATATGGAAACAATTTTATTAATAGACATTTCAATATAATTCACCTTATCAATTATTTCACCTTTTATCCTTAATATCTCGCCTAAGATTTTATTATCTATTGGATTACTCATGTCTTATATATTATTAATGTCACTTTTATGCTACTGCTTTATTTCATTGCCGTTTATATCATAGTATTTAGTTTTCCCAATCTGCACATCATCTCTGAACGTTGTCTCACTTTTTAATTTCCCATTTTCATAATACTCTTTTTCCATACCATTTGCTTTATCATTAATAACTGGTGTTTCAGTCCATATCTCGCCGCTTTCGTGGTAAAACTTCTCTATCCCATTTCTTTTGCCATTAACATAAGGGTCTTCCGACCTTATCTGACCATTCTCATAAAATGTTTTTGATACGCCTATCACTGTATCATTAGAAAATTGTTCTTCACTTCTTAATTTCCCATTTTCATAATATATTTTCTCCACGCCATTAATCTTATCATCCGCGTAAGGAGTTTCACGCATAGTTTTGCCATTCTGATAGTACCATTTAAAAAGCCCATTGAATTTTCCATCTGCCCAGGGTTCTTCGCATACCAACTTTCCAATAGTATCATAAGATATTTCAATTCCATTCTTTTGGCCATTAGTATACGGGATTATCTCTATTAATCTTCCACTGAATTTTCCTTTCATAATGTATATTCTATTAATTCCATAAGGCTGGTTAGCTTTGTAAGTAATTAATTGGTAAAAACGAGCCTTTTCGAAACTGGTGATTTTTTCAAGGTCATCTAAATATTCAATCCACTTTCCTTCCTTTAAACCATTTATCGTTAAATTCTTAGCCTCAACTTTAATAGTAAAGCCGCTGTCAGGGTATTCGGGTTGCTGCCCAAAAGCAGTGAGCTTAAATCCAAGGAGTAGTATTAGAATCAGTGAGTGTTTCATGACATTAATAAGAACTAATATACGCATTTCTCTAGTAAGTATACGAAAGCATTACCTAGATAAGGGGGGTGTTAATAACAACATTACATTTTGCTTTTCTTTTTTAAGTGCGCGAATTAATTTTGTAGTATAACCTCACCCCTGCTCCTCTCCTTGCAATAATGAGAGGGGTCGGAAGGTTAAAGTTCTTTGAAATAGTAAATTTGATTCTTTGCGCTCTTTGCGTGTTTTGTCATGCTGAGCCTGTCGAAGCATCTTTGCGCCCTCTGCGGTAACCCTTCGACCCGTGAAGCAAGTTTAGGGCAGGCAGGCTCAGGGTGACTACTTAGTGTCTTAGTGGTGAAGAATTTAAAATGATTTTCATTGTTATTATCAATAAACGTTATTGGTTTTCAGCCACATACAAAATCAATAACAATAGCCTTTTATTGATAATTCTATTGTTTATGCCTTGTTATTTCATTGATAAGTTATTGTTTTTATATGCCATAGCAGAAAGAGAAACAGAGCGGAGAAAGAGTGTTGATGAGGAAAGTCTTTGTGAATCTTAGTGCCCTTAGTGTCTTAGTGGTGAAATGTCTTTGCGCCTTTGCGCGAAAATGGCCTTAGTTAAGATAAAATCAGTGTAAATCTGCCAAAATCAGCGTCATCAGCGTTCTATTGACTTATGTTTACAAATAAACCTGTATTTTCACCCCAATGGAAAACAGCCTGAAGCAATCACTTTCGCTATTCGATGCTACCATGATAGTGGCTGGCTCAATGATTGGGTCGGGTATATTTATAGTAAGCGCCGATATGTCAAGGCAACTCGGTTCGCCCGGTTACCTGTTACTGGCATGGGTGGTTAGTGCCGTAATTACGCTAATGGCGGCACTAAGTTATGGCGAGCTTGCAGGAATGATGCCCAAGGCAGGCGGACAATATATTTACCTGAAAGAAGCCTATGGCCCCAGGTTGGGCTTCATGTATGGGTGGACGGTATTTGCAGTAATACAAACAGGTACCATTGCAGCAGTGGCAGTTGCATTTGCCAAATACACAGCAGTATTTATTCCCGCGGTAGGCACCACCAACATTATTTTAGACTTAGGCTTTCTGAAAATATCGGCAGGGCAGTTACTGGCAATAGCTACCATTGTAATTATTACTTACATAAATACAAGGGGAGTACAGACGGGTAAAATGCTGCAGGGCATATTTACATCAACCAAAATAATTGCCTTGTTGCTGCTGATAATTGTCGGGCTTATTGTTGCATTCAACGGGCATTTTATTCACGATAACTTTCAGAATATGTGGAGCGCATCTTCAGTATCAGACAAAGGAGAAGTGCTGAACCCCAACCTTACGGGCTGGATGCTGTTAGCCGCTATGGGTGGGGCAATGGTAGGTTCTTTATTCTCGAGCGATGCATGGAACAATGTAACCTTTATATCGGCTGAAATAAAAAGGCCGGGCCGCAACATACCGCTGGCATTGCTTTTCGGAACGTTAATGGTGGGCATACTTTACATCCTGGCAAACATTACTTACCTGTGCATACTTCCCCTGCATGGTTCGGTAAACGGAACAGATGTAATGCAGCAAGGCATACAATATGCAAAAGACGGGCGCGTGGCAACCGCAGCTGTATCAATAATACTGGGCAATGCAGCCACCTACGTTATGGCAGGGCTTATTATCATCTCTACATTCGGATGCAACAACGGTATAATATTATCGGGCGCACGCCTTTACTATGCTATGGCGCAGGACGGCCTCTTTTTTAAACAGGCCACACAGCTTAACAACAAAGGCGTACCGGCCAAATCTTTGGTTTTTCAATGTATCTGGGCGTGCGTGTTGTGCCTGTCCGGCAAGTACAACGACTTACTTGACTATGTAATAATAGCCTCACTGCTTTTTTACATATTTACTATAGCCGGCATATTTATACTGCGTAAAAAACAACCGAACGCCGAAAGGCCTTACAAGGTTTTTGCATATCCGGTTTTGCCTGCACTATATATAATTACGGCCGGTGCAATATGTATTGATTTGCTGATAGATAAAAACACCCAGAAAAATACCTTGCCGGGTATTATAATAGTGCTGCTGGGCTTACCCATTTATCAATTGCTGAAGAAGAAACAGTCAAGCGTATAGTATGCAATCGTTAAGCGCACCCGAATTTTTTAAGCTCTCGGCGCAACACCCTGTAATAGATGTTCGCACACCGGCAGAGTTTGAACATGGCCATATTCCGGGAGCGGTGAATATTCCGCTGTTCAGTAACGATGAACGGGCGATAATAGGAACACTCTACAAACAGGAAGGCAAAAAGCCCGCAATGATGAAAGGCATGGAGCTGGTTAGCCCAAAGTTTACAGCGTTTATAAAACAGGCCGAGGCCATTTCAAATACCGGCACTTTGCTTGTGCATTGCTGGAGGGGCGGCATGCGCAGCGGAGGAATGGCATGGCTATTCGAATGGTATGGGTTTAAAGTATACACCTTACAGAAAGGTTATAAAGCTTTCCGGCGTATGGTGCTTGAAAGTTTTGCTAAACCACGTACTATTAAAATATTAGCAGGAAGAACGGGCAGCGGCAAGACATTGATATTACAGGAACTGGCAAACCAGGGGCAAACGATTATTGATTTGGAAGAACTCACTCATCACAAAGGTTCTGCATTTGGCTCATTGGGCGAGGCTCCGCAACCTACACAGGAGATGTTTGAAAATGAACTGGCAGTGGAATTAATGAAAATACCAACCGATAAAACAATTTGGGTAGAAGATGAAAGCCAGAATGTGGGCAAGCGTTTAGTGCCTATGGCTTTCTTCCAGCAAATGCGCGCAACACAAGTTCACTATGTGGATTTACCGCTTGAAAAACGAGTTGAGTATTTAGTAAAAACGTATGGGACTTATTCAAAAGAAGAATTGATTGGCTCCATAGAAAAGATAAAGAAACGTGTAGGCTTCCAAAATGCCAAAGCTGCTATAGAAGCCATACAGCAAGGCGATTTAAAAACAGCCTGCGAAATTAGTTTAGTCTATTACGATAAAAGTTACGACCATGGAATTGGTAAACGCATGCCTTCAACCATTCATAAAAAACAATTTACAGAACTGAACCCTAACGAAATTGCAAAAGAAATTATAGCTTCTTAAGCGCTTCAACCATGTCCGTTCTTTCTCTTACTATCTTCTCCACTTCGCTAACTGCAATCCTGTCTTGCTTCATAGTATCTCGTTCGCGGATAGTAACGGTATTATCCTCTAACGTCTGGTGGTCGATGGTAATGCAGTATGGAGTGCCAATAGCATCTTGCCTGCGGTACCGCTTACCGATAGAATCTTTTTCATCGTACTGGCAATATGTAACCAGCTTCAGCTTGTTGAATATCTCCAATCCTTTTTCAGGAAGGTTATCTTTCTTCATTAATGGCAGCACTGCGCATTTTACAGGAGCTAAGAACGGAGGCAGTTTCAACACATCGCGTGTTGTGCCATCCTCCAGCTTCTCTTGTTGCAGCGATTGCGACATAACAGCCAGGAACAATCTATCTAACCCCACCGATGTCTCTACTACATAAGGCACATAACTGCTGTTCATTTCCGGGTCGAAGTATTGCAGCTTTTTGCCCGAGAATTTTTCGTGGCTTTTCAAATCGAAATCGGTGCGGGAGTGAATACCCTCTAATTCTTTAAAACCAAATGGAAACTGGAACTCAATATCGCAAGCGGCATTGGCATAGTGCGCCAACTTCGTATGGTCGTGGAAACGGTATTTCTCATTTGGGAATCCCAAACTATGGTGCCATGCCAAACGTTTTTTCTTCCACGATTCGTACCACTCCAGCTCGGTGCCGGGTTGTACAAAAAATTGCATCTCCATCTGCTCAAACTCTCTCATCCGGAATATGAACTGCCTTGCTACAATCTCGTTACGGAAAGCCTTGCCCGTTTGCGCAATACCAAAAGGTATCTTCATGCGGGTGGTCTTCTGCACATTTAAAAAGTTTACAAATATGCCCTGTGCAGTTTCGGGCCTAAGGTATAACAGGTTCGACGTTTCTTCCATGGCGCCCATGCTGGTAGAAAACATCAGGTTAAACTGCCTTACATCGGTCCAGTTTTTAGTACCTGATATGGGGCAAACTATCTCACAATCAACAATTATTTGCTTTAACCCGGGCCAGTCACTATCTTCCATGGCCTTTTTATAACGACCATGAACAGTATCAATAGTATTCTTAATTTCAACTACCCTTGGGTTGGTAGTGCGGTACAAAGCCTCATCGAACTTCTCACCAAAACGCTTTTTGGCCTTTTCTACCTCTTTTTCAATCTTATCTTCCTGCTTGGCAAGGTAATCTTCTATCAGGTTATCAGCCCTATAGCGCTTCTTGGAATCTTTATTATCTATAAGCGGGTCATTAAAAGCATCTACGTGGCCCGAGGCCTTCCAGGTGGTAGGGTGCATAAAAATGGCGGCATCAATGCCTACAATATTCTCATGCAGTTGCACCATGGCTTTCCACCAGTAGGAACGTATGTTGCTCTTCAGTTCGGCTCCATAGCTGCCGTAATCGTACACGGCGCTAAGTCCGTCGTATATCTCGCTCGAGGGGAATATAAATCCATATTCCTTGCAATGCGATATTACATTCTTAAACAGTTCTTCGTTATTCATAATGAGCGCAAACTTAACTGCAATTTTTGAATTATAAAGCCATATTTAATGAGTTGCATCCTGCACCCTTATTTGTTAAACCCTGTTAAATAATTTGCCAAATCAGGGGAAATTGCTACATTTGTCACTACAAATACACTATTATGAAAAAACATTTACTTATTCTAGCTACTCTTATCGTTGGTGCTTTCTCTGCTAAAGCACAGATAATTAATGCAGGTTTTGAAAGTTGGCAAACCGATGCTCTTGTTTCAACTGCAATGGACCCTAATGGTGGTAATGGCTCCACTGGATGGTGGGATTTCAATTTCTTTAATGACGCTACCTTCTTCGGTTCTCCCGCGACTCCCGTTTCGGTATTCAGAAATTCTGATACAGTATATTCGGGCAAATATTCAGCCCTTGTGGAATCAGTAGTTCTTAACAGCACAGCCTCGGCTGACCTTAAAACATATGGCTTCGCTTATCCTGATACGGCTGGTCTTTTAATGACAGGAAACATTAATATCGGCATTAGTGGTTCTACTGTTAAAGAAGGTGAACCATTTAAATCAAGGATAACCAATTTCCCTTTCTATTATCAATACTATCCAAATGGTGTTGATACAGCATATTGCGAGGTGGTTCTTTCACATTTCAGTGGTGGTAAACGTAACGTACTCGGTGCAGGTATGTTGAAAATAATGAAAACTACTTCATGGACAATGGGTAGTGTTCCGATTTTCTATGACAGTGCATCAGGAAATCCTGACACAATAGTTGTAGTTTATGATGCTTCTACCATTTATCATAAAGGTATACCTAAACCCGGCAGCAAACTTTATTTGGATAATGCTGACACAGTTACCGGTATAAGAGAACTTAATGCACCTGCAATACAAATTAATGTATATCCTAACCCAGCTTCTACCGAGGTTAACTTCGTAATTACAGGTAATGATATGGCACAACGTGCAGATATATATGACATTACCGGCAAGAAGATTAACACCTACAGTATAATGAATAACCTTGCTGCAATTAGCACAGTTAATTATGCACCGGGCTTATACTTCTACCAGGTTTACGATAAATCGGGTGCCCTTATGAAGACCGGCAAATTCAGTGTATCGAGGTAATAAAAGCCTTTTTTAGAATAGAAAAATCCTGACGATTCTGTCAGGATTTTTTGTTTAAGTTTACGTACAAACTCACTACTGAATGATAAAGAGGAAAAGGTTATTGCGCTTACCTTTTTGGGTATTAGGCTGCCTTCTTCTCCCTTTTTGTTCATTTGCTCAAACCACAACAACCAATGAGCATATATTTTTCGAAAAACCCTATACTTTACAGCGGCCCGATTTAAGCCAGGTTACTTGCATATATAAAGACAGTCGCCACATTATGTGGTTTGGCACGGCAAATGGTCTGTACAGGTACGATGGTACTAATGTGCGCTATTTCGGCCACCGTAATGGAGATTCAACTACCCTGCCAGATACCAAAGTCCAGCAGATAACCGAAGATGCCGATGGTCATTTATGGGTGGCACTGCTCAACGGAATGGCAAGAATAGACCTTACCACTTTGCAGTGCAAAACATATACAGGCACCAATAAACGAATCGACGTGCATAACTTTACCAACCGTGTATGTACTGATAGCAGTAATATATGGATAGGTAATAATGTTGGCATATTTAAATTCGATAAAAGCAAACAGGTTTTTACCAATGTATGGAGTGATGAAATCAGGGGGTTCCAGCTTTCAATTTATGTTACCGCTATTTTTAACGCGAATAAACACCTGCTCATTGCAACTACCTTTCACGATATAATACTTTTTAATAAAGATGACTACTCCTATAAACGCATCCCCATTGTATTATCGCTCCCGCCGCGCGATACATCTATTACCTGCATTACCCTCGATTCAAAACAAAAACTATGGGTAGGCACCTGGGGAGGTGGTATATATACGTACGATTTGGCGACAAATAAGCTAACTCACGTAGATTGTCTCGATGCCATTACTCACCTGCCTTTTTTCTATACAACATCTGTGCACGAAACTGTAACAGGAAAAGAAAGATGTATATGGATAACGTCTAGCATTGGCTTAATTAAATGCAATCTTAATCCCGAAGGAGACATTTCGCATTTCGATTTAATCCAACACGATTTAAACTCCGAGCATTCTATACTTGCAGGCAAAATTGAGGATACTTACCTTGATAATGATGGGGCCCTTTGGTGCGCTGGTGATAACGGTGTGTGCAGGTGTTTCCCCTTCCAGGATAACTTTAAATATTTCTCCGGCACTAACGGAACTATAGAAGGAATTGACCAGCTAAAAATTAATGACGATACCTGCATTGTTACCAATTCATGGAATGGAACCGGTAGCGGTATTTATATAAATAGCCTGAATGGCAATCCGCTTTATCCCACTATCGACCTCCATTTTACTGATAAAGACAACGGAAGGAATATTTCGGGTGTTGCTAAAGATAAATACGGGCGTTTATGGATATCATCAATGGCCGGTGTTTCAGTACTTGACAACAAGCTTAATGTTGTAAAACAATGGGACAAAAACAGTACAGGAGATGATGCGCTTACACACTTCCGCACAAGCGGTCTTGCCATTCATAACGATACGGTTTGGATTATGTGCTACCACCGCGGCCTCGACTTGTATGATTTATCATTTCATAAACTGAAACATCTATCAAGTACCGATAGGCTTGGGCTGATAGACGATGTTTTGTTTTCTTTTTTTACAGACTCAAAAGGCACACTATGGATTTGCGGCGACCATGATTTATATAAATACCTACCCGGCCAGGGCAGGTTTAAAGCATATACATTGTCGCACGAATCTACCGGTTGCAACCCACGTGAAATGGTAGAAACCAGAACAGGGAAATTCATTATTGCCTCCCTTAATGGTTTAGTGCAATTTGACCCCATGACAGAACAGTATGGTTATCTTCCTTCATCGATACTGGAAAAAGAACAGCGCTTAAATTCAGTAGCTATTGACAGAAATGATGACATCTGGTTCCTGACAGAAAAACACCTTGTACACTATAAACCGAAAGAAAACCGCTTTATAATTTTCGGGCAGGAAGACGGGCTTGATGTATCGAAAGGGTTACAGGAATTAAGAACTTTCGATGGTAACAAATTCTTTTTGGGGCAGGACCACGATATACTAACTTTTAATGCTGATAGCCTTGAGCACCCTGTAGCACCTCCTTATATGACAGCCGATATGCAGGTAAACGATAGTACTACCTACCAGGCAGGCAAGAGCGCTTCATTTATTTTACCTTATTACAGTAACAAACTGCAATTCGATTTTACAGGAATATCTTATATCAAAGCGGACCAGAACCAGTATTACTATCGGTTATCGGGAGTTGATAAACAATGGATTACAACCTATAAAAACGCTGTATCGTATGCCAACCTTGCACCCGGTAATTATGACTTCAGGGTAAAAACAATTAACTATGCCGGCATGTGGAGCGATGAAAAAATCATTCATTTTATCATAACTCCTCCTTACTGGCAAACCTGGTGGTTCAGAGTGCTTGCAGCTTTTTTAATCGGCACTGTTTTGTTTTACAGTACCCGTTATGTTGTACAGCGGAACTTGAAAGAAAGGATATTGCGGCTGGAAAAAGAAACTGCTGTGGAAAAGGAAAGAAATCGCATAGCACAGGATATGCACGATGATATGGGAAGTGGCCTTACCAAGATAGCTATCTTAAGTGAGGTTGTAAAAAAGCAAATAGGAGAGCCGGAAAAAGCCCTTGAACAACTTGAGCGTATTTCAGACTCGTCAAGAACATTGGTTGACAATCTGCAGGATATTGTTTGGATGCTAAACGCCAAGCATGACCAGCTTGAAAGCCTTGCCCTTTATATAAGAGAATACGCAACCAAGTATTTTGAACAGACTGATATAAGTGTTTCTTTTGATTACCCTGCTCAGTTTGAACCTATTAAAATACGGGAAGAACAACGCAGGAACCTCTATATGTCGGTAAAAGAAGCGTTGAATAACATAGCCAAGCATGCCGAAGCTTCATCTGTAAACATCTCATTGCATACGCAAAAAAATGTGATACAGTTTACAGTTACCGATAATGGTAAAGGATTTAATAAAGGCAGTATACGTACTTTCGCGAATGGCCTGAAAAATATGCATAGTCGCATGGAACAAGCAGGCGGAACATGCGATATTGATTCGGAAACAGGCAAAGGAACTGCCGTAACTTTTAAAATACGTATATAAGGTCACATTATTTAGGTATTGCAGAATATTCCATATCAATATAGATTTGCACTCATAATGATAAAAGTAGCCATAGTAGAAGATATAAAAGACATCCGTGAAGGATTACAATTACTTATTAATAGTAATAAAGATTTTTCGTGCACCAACGTATATTCTAATGCTGAAGATGCGCTGAAAAAAATACCCTCATCTTTACCGGATGTAGTTCTTATGGATATCCATCTCCCCGGAATAAGTGGCATTGAAGCGGTAAGGAAGCTCAAGCCCGAATACCCTTCTGTTCAATTTATAATGAGCACCGTATACGAGGACGATGAGAACATATTTGAATCATTGCAAGCTGGCGCTACAGGTTATCTTTTAAAAAAGACCTCTCCGGATAAAATTCTTGACGCCATAAAAGAAGTATATAATGGTGGCTCGCCTATCAGTGCCCCGATAGCCAGGAAAGTAATAGCTGCTTTCCAGAAAAAAGACCCTATTGATGAATGTCCCGACCTGACTCCAAAAGAAAAGGAAATCCTGAAGGAACTTGCAAAGGGTTTACGCTATAAGGAAATAGCTGACCTTATGAATATAAGCATGGATACTGTGCGTACCCATGTGAGGCATATTTATGAAAAACTGCAGGTGCAAAGCCGTATGGAAGCCATCAATAAAGTATACGGTAAATCATAGTCTTACCCCATACTTTAATCCCCCCCTAAATCAAATCCCGCAATTATAAACTGCGGGATTTTTATTTGACAGCTGTTATTCTTTTAATTTATGGGTGGTTTGTTAAAACAATATTAAAATTAAATTAATATGTAATTATGGTTTTCACCCTTCTTATCTTCCACCAATAATTAATATCTTTGATAAAGGATTAATACCATTCTATTGTTCAATTGGTTTAAAACAATATTCGGTGAAAGACATGGGGAGAAAATAAACCCTCCTCAAAAAGATAATTCACTCGAAGCGAGGCCTACTAAGGCAATACCTGCCGACGAGACAAAATTTATTTGGTGCCTGGTAGGGAATATAGCGGACACAAACACTCAAAATGAAACAAATGGAGGTTCAAGACATTTTCAGGCAGGGAAAAAGGTTTATTGCCTTCCTCCTCAATGGGGCGACTCCTACGAAAACATTAAAGTAATTGGCAGGCATAGGGACTCAAACAGCTATATCTGTATTGTTATGCACTCTAAATATATTACAAATTGGAGGCTTCAGAAAGTTTACCGGCCCTATATACTTAATGTAATGCATTCACAGTTTGGCTGGAAAGACAATGAAGAAAGTAAGAAATTTATATTGGAACTGGTTCAAGTGCTTAGCGAAAGGGAATCAAAAAAAACCGAATGAAAGTTTTACACCCAGGTATTATATTATTGATGGTTCTATTTTACTGCCCGGCTAATGCCCAGGTAATTAGCACATATTACCAATCTGATGCCTCTTTATTCGGCAACAGTTATACGTTTATTAAAACGGATTCTGTGACAAAACAAGGTGATTTTGTGTGGAGTGTTAGTACTGACGATGGCGGTAGTTTTGCCTTCGATGGTACTTTTACTGAAAATTCAAATAGAATATTTTTGAAGTATAAACAACCTAAAGATTCTGTTTCCTTTATTTATTGCAAATCTTCAATGAATGATAGTATTTTGTGTGTTCAGCTTGCCGGATATACTTATTTCAGTATTCATTCAGGGGATTCAATTACTCCATGGCACTATGATAAGACAAATCCTAACTTCATGAGTAGTCAATTTCCATCATATGCATCTATTCCGAAAAAAGAAATACAGAACAATAGAATTCTTTTTACGTTGCGCAATGATAAGAAAGATACTATCTCGATTTTTTTGCAAAACCCTGAGAAGTTGGATACCGTATCTGTCTGGTATATATCAATTCATGATAAAAATGCATTACTTACAACACCTACTGTATTACGCAAAGTAAAAAAAGGAATTCTTGCTGAAGGTATGTGGGAAAGGAAGAAAGGCAAGAAGGTACTTTTTATTAAAAAATAAATTCCGCCAACTTCTGCTTTATTGATTGTAGCGAGGGAGGGAATTGAACCCTCGACCTCCGGGTTATGAATCCGACGCTCTTACCAACTGAGCTACCTCGCCATAGGCCTCCGCTTTTTTTAAACGGGGCGCAAATATAACTATTTTAGAAAGTCTGATAAATATTAGCAGTACCTTTCCATTACAAAGTAGCTTCAAATTCTAATTTAACCTCATTCTTTTGAAGGAAACGTATCAAAATCTGACTATTCCATAGCTCTGGTGGGGTGCACTTCTTATCAGCAAGGTTACCGGCCTCAAGTATAAAATACCCTATTTAAGGTACTGCCGTATCTTATATTGGAATACCTTTGCAGCGCAAAACTTATTATTAGATTAAACGAAATGCAACACGCTATAAAAATCATTATAACTGGTAATAATTACCTGATTAATGCCGGCCTGGAATCATTAATTGCGGGAAATGACAATTTTAAACTAGTAGGCATAGCCCCAAATGAAGATGAGCTTTTCAGGGTAATTACCGTCTCTAAAGCAGATGTATTAATACTTGATTTATCGACAATTAATTATAGCACCGACCTCATAGCTACCATCAAAAAAGCTGATCCTTATGTTCAAATTCTTGTATTTAATACCTATCAACCCAGGTATTTTGTAGCTAAAGTACTTGAAAATGGCATTACCAGTTACCTTATGATGCATTGTGACAAGGATGAGATTACACAGGCCATTCAAAAAACCACCCAGGGCGAAAGGTTCCTTTGCGGGCATATTGTAGAAACTTTATTGACATCTAAAAAAGCTGACTTGCTCCCGGAAAATTCCCAGTCAGCTTATTGCGGTGGGGTAACTATAAGTGAAAGGGAAATGGAGATTATTAAGCTTATAGCGGAAGGATATTCAAATAATGAAATTGCAGACAGGCTTTTTATTAGTGTTCATACTGTTGGAACACATAGAAAAAATATAATGAGTAAACTGGGATTATGCAATACCGCCAGCCTGGTTATGTACGCTGTACGCGAAAAACTGGTGCTTTCAGAATAATATTTTAAGGCAAGAAATAGTATTAAATAAAGAAGCCCTGAATATTCAGGGCTTCTTTATTTAATCGTAGGAGAATTATTTTTTCTTATCGCAATTAAACATCCAGCTTATTCCGTATTTATCTACCAGCATACCAAACCTGGCACCCCAGAAAGTATCTTGTAAAGGCATAGTAACCTTTCCGCCGGCAGACATTTTCTTAAAAACAGCATTAATAGTTTTTACGTCTTTTACATCTATACTTAAATGCATTCCGTTACCCTGTTTTATTTTGTTCTTAGGTATAGAATCGGAAGCCATAATAATATTATCGCCAAACTGCAGTGAAGAATGCAGCACCTTCTTTTTCATTGCCAGAGGCACATTCATAGGGGCATCACCGAACCGTTGAATAGCCAGAATTTTGCCATTAAGGTTTTTCTTATAAAAATTAAGGGCTTCCTCGCAGTTGCCATTGAAACTAAGGTAGGGCACTAATCTCATAGGTTAAATATTTGGTGTACAAAAATAACTAAAAAAGACGATTAAATGTACTGGGAATTTCCTAAGAATATTTAAACATTTCGTGCATATTCTGCAATAAAAATTCAGGTCATTTCCTGCTTAATGATTCTGGTAAAGGAATACTGATTATTATCATAAATACTCGAAACCAATTGGTTAACTTGGAAGCTATTCAATAATTTGTTTACTTTTGTGCGAATTTCCCGGTGCATTTACTTGTTCTGTATATAGAATACCTTAAATAGATTCTCAGAAATGATAAAAAAACTATTCCTCCTATTAGTTGGTTCATTAACTATTAATCTTGCTTCCGCTCAATGCGTGGCAAGTTTTACTGTTTCTATGAACCCTATTTGCCGCGGTAATTCAGTAACATTTACGGACCTTAGTTCCGGTGCCACAGGCGTAGTAACCTATAGCTGGAATTTTGGGGCAGGTGCCGCTCCGGCTACTTCTACATTAAAAAACCCACCGGCAGTTACCTATTCTACTGCAGGGGTTAAAACTGTAACTCTTACATATAAGGGAACAGGTGGAGGTGGCTGTACAGTAACCTCAACCCAAACCATAACAGTTAATGCGCCTCCTACAGCCAATTTTACATCTAATTCGCCACAATGCACTGGAGCCAATGTTAATTTTACCAATACAGGTACTGTGGCCGGGGTTAATTGGGCATGGAGTTTCGGGTCAGGTTCTTCACCTTCTTCTTCAAGTGCCCAAACTCCCACAGGTATAGTTTATTCTACGTCGGGCGCTAAAACAGTAAGCCTTACAACTACTAACCCGCTCACAGGATGTTTTGCAACTGTCACAAAGGCAGTAACTATTAATCAAACGCCTACGGCTTCTTTCACTGACAACGCACCTCAATGTTCCGGTTCAGGAGTTAATTTTACAAATACGGGTACAGCAGCAGGAGTTACATGGGCATGGACTTTTGCCGGTGGCGCGCCAGCTGTTTCAGCAGTTCAAAACCCGGCTGGTGTTACTTTCGCTGCTGCAGGCACCGATGCTATTACACTGACAACCAAAGCAACTGCTTCAGGTTGCTCTGCAACTACGACTCAGGATATTACTATTGACCAGACGCCTACCGCTTCATTCACTTCCAATGCACCTCAATGTACAGGCGCAGGTGTAACCTTTACAAATACAAGTACTGCCGGGGCAAATATTGTTTACAACTGGAGCTTTGGCGGAGGCGCAACACCTTCATCATCAACTACACAGAGCCCAAGCGGTGTAATGTTTTCAACGGCAGGTTTAATACCGGTTACATTAACGGTTACCAACACACTTACAGGATGTTCCTCTTCTGTAACCAATAATATTACCATTAATCAAACCCCTACGGCTTCATTCACTGACAATGCTCCTCAATGTTCCGGTTCAGGAGTTAATTTTACAAATACAGGTACAGCCGCAGGAGTTACATGGGCATGGACTTTTGCTGGTGGCGCACCGGCTGTTTCGGCAGTTCAAAACCCGGCTGGTGTTACTTTCGCCGCTGCAGGCACTGATGCTATTACACTAACCACCAAGGCAACAGCTTCAGGTTGTTCAGCCACAGCCACACAAGATATTATTATCGACCAGACGCCTACCGCCTCATTCACATCCACAGCGCCACAATGTACAGGTGCAGGGGTGAACTTTACAAATACAGGTTCTTCAGGGGCCAATATAGTTTACAATTGGAACTTCGGTGCAGGCGCTTCTCCGGCCACATCTACCGCGCAAAATCCAACAGGAGTTACATTCTCAACCTCTGGTTCTGTAACTGTTACACTTACTGTAACGAATACACTTACAGGTTGTTCAGCAACTACTACACAATCTATTACTATTAACCAGGGCCCTACTGCTTCATTTAGCGATAACGCTCCCCAATGCATGGGTGCAGCAGTGAATTTTACTAATACAGGTTCAACCGGTGCAGGCTTTACATACAGCTGGAGTTTTGGTGCTGCAGCTACTCCTCTTACCTCTGTTACGCAGAACCAGGCTGGTGTAACATATTCTGCATCAGGGGCGCAAACAGTTACGTTAACAACCACTGCCATAGCATCTGGCTGCTCGGCTACAGCTACACAGGTTATTACTATCAATCCTGAGCCTACAGCCACATTTACTTCTAATGCTCCGCAATGTGCAGGTAACTCTGTAAACTTTACCAATACAGGTTCTTCAGGGGCGGGTATTACTTACTCTTGGAGTTTTGGTGCTGGCGCTACTCCGGCTACTTCTACTACTGAAAGTCCTTCGGGTGTTATCTATAGCACTCCGGGTACCAAGCTTATTACATTTACGGTTGACAATGGAACTTGTACCGCGGTAGATACTATGAGCATCGCTATCGATTCTACTACCATTGCTTCCTTTACTTCCAATGCTCCTCAGTGTATGGGCTCAGCTGTGAACTTTACTAACACGGGTTCCGCTACTTCTGATATTACCTATAGCTGGAACTTCGGACCTAATGCTACTCCGTTGACTTCTACACTGGCTAGTCCTGCGGGAGTGACGTTCTCTACTTCAGGAGCTCAGACTATTACGCTGACTGTTACCAATACCACTACAGGTTGTTCCAATATGGTTACTCAGGTTATCACTATCAACCCTGAACCTACGGCTACATTTACTTCTAATGCCCCTCAATGTGCGGGCAATAGCGTGAACTTTACCAATACGGGTTCTTCGGGGGCAGGTATTACTTACTCTTGGAGCTTTGGAAAAAATGCTGCGCCTGCCACTTCCACTACGGAAAGTCCTATAGGAATAATTTACTCTACCCCAGGAATCAAGTTAGTTACGTTCACTGTCGATAACGGCGCTTGTACAGCAGTTGATACCATGAGTATTGTTATCGACTCCAACGCTGTAGCATCTTTCACTGATGACGCACCGAAATGTACAGGTGACTCGGTTAACTTTACAAATACCGGAAGCAGCACATCCGATATTACTTACAATTGGAACTTCGGGCCAAATGCAAACCCCTTAACTTCCACTGTTGAAAACCCTACCGGGGTTGTTTTCTCTTTAGGAGGCATACAAACAATTACACTTATTGTTACCAATACCACAACCGGATGTACCAGCAGCGTAACCAAAACCATAACTATTAACCAGACTCCAACAGCTACATTCACTTCAAATGCCCCGCAATGTGCAGGCAATGCGGTTAACTTTACGAACACAGGTACGACCGGGGTTGGTGTTACTTACAGATGGGACTTTGGAAAAAACTCTACTCCTAACCTTTCAAATGGTGAGAATCCTTCAGGCATAGTATACAGCACAGGCGGATTTAAAATTGTAACCTTTATTGTAAATAATGGTTCATGTTCAGCAGTTGATACCATGACCATAGCCATTGATTCGCTTCCTGTGGCAAGTGCAGGGCACGATACAACTCTCTGTTCAGTTGACAGTCTCCAGATTGGAGCTACAGCTATAGCTGGTTATACCTACAGCTGGAGCCCCGCAACCGGCTTAAGCGCAACCAATGTTTCTAATCCTGAAGCGCATGTTTCTGTTGGCACCAATGTTTATGTACTTACTGTTACCAACGCTGCGGGATGTACTTCAGTTGATAGTGTAACCATAATAATGTTGCCTCCGATTACTGCCAGCGCAGGTTCACCAGTCTCGTCTTGCCGTGGCGACAGTGTTCGCATAGGTTCTTTGCCTGTTGCCGGTGAGACTTATTTATGGAAGCCTACTAAAGGTTTAAATGATTCAACCATTGGTAACCCAATGGCAAGTCCTGACTCAACTACAACGTATACAGTTACGGTTACCGGTTCAGGTTGTAAACCTGCTACAGACCATGTTACGGTTACCGTTTACCAACCACCCGTAGTTACCGTTAGCGCCACTACTGATTCCGTTGCCATAGGAAGTTCTACGCAACTCTCAGCTACCGGTGGTGTAGAATATGCGTGGACGCCAACCACGTGGCTGAATGATGGTAGTGTAGCCAATCCCATATCAACGCCTGATTCTACCATTAAATATTTTGTGACAGCCACCGATATATTTGGTTGCGCCGGAAATGACTCGATAACCATTTATGTAATAAGCGGAGCTTTCTGGGCACCTACAGCCTTTACACCTAACGGCGATGGTAAAGATGATATCTTCTACATACATGGAACAGGCATCAGCAACTTTGAGCTTGATGTATATAACCGGTGGGGCGAACAGATTTTCCGCTCGCAGGATATTAACCAGGGATGGGATGGCCGCCGCCAGATAAGCGGTGAACAACTACCCGACGGAGCATATGTATATTATGTAAAAGGTAATACATCCGATGGCAAGTCTATTAACACAAGCGGAATGATTAACCTGATACGATAACCCCAACTAGTTTAAAATATTCACATGAAATACCAACGTACTATGAAAAATACAATCTTACTCGCAACCATGCTTTGCGGTTTGGTTTTCGGCAGCAAGGTAAACGGGCAGGACCCCAGGTTTACACAATACTATGCTGTACCCCTTTTGCTTAATCCGGCTATTATTGGAGCTACCGATAACCTGAAGGCCAGCCTTGATTACCGCAACCAATGGGGCTCAGTAAGTAGCGGCTATACGACCTACGCCTTCAATGCAATGTACCCTATACAAACCGGGGGCAGTAATGGCAAGCTTGATGTGGGCCTTTCGTTCCTTGGTGACAAAGAAGGTGCATTTGGCACAATGAACGCTTCACTGGTGGTTGCCTACTCGAAAGAAATCTCATCAGATAACCATATTTGTGCAGCATTAATCGGCGGTTATGGCCAGCAATCGCTGAGCACCAGCGGCCTTACCTTCGATGACCAGTATGTGAATGGTTCATATAGCCCATCAAATGTTACCAGTGAGAACATCCTGAACCAGAAAGCAGGTTATGCCGATATTGGCGCCGGTATTATGTGGTATTACAACCCTAAAGGGAAGTTCAATGCTTTCTTTGGGGTATCAGGGTATAACCTTAACCAGCCAAACCTTTCTATGACAGGCTCTACTGCTGTTTTGCCTATGAGGTTGTCGTACCAGGTGGGTGTTAAAATACTTGACATAGATAAGTTCGATTTTGTACCCAATGCTTATGCAAACTACCAGGCCGGTAACACCGAAACCGCTATCGGTTCTTATGCCGATTACCATATTAACGATGACATGAAAGTATCATTCGGTTTCTGGTACAGGAGGCGCGACGCAATTCCTTTAGTGGTAGGTTTTGTTTACAAAGGCTTTACACTGGGCTATAGTTACGATGCTGTTATTTCAAGTGTACATACTGTTTCATCAGGAGTGTGTGCCAATGAAATTTCATTGTCATTCAGCTTATCAGGTCAGACAGGTACCGTACCATCATTTGGCGGTGGAGGTGGATCTGCACCTGCAGGAACACCGGGCGCTTCGCCTTTCCCTTCTTTCTAAGGTCTAGGCTTTATCCACATAAAGCTTAAAGCCTTTGCCATGTATGTTGATGATCTGCACCTTGGGGTCGTCTTTCAAAAACTTGCGTAGCTTGGTAACATACACATCCATACTGCGGCTGCTGAAATAACTGTCGGTGTGCCAAATAGCTTTAAGCGCAAAGTTGCGGTCAAGTACATCGTCCTGGTTATGGCAAAGCAGTTTTAAAAGCTCAGCTTCTTTGGTGGTAAGCTTCTGGCTCTTGCCTTTAAATTCAAGGCTCTGGTTTTTATAGTTGAAGTGATACAACCCCACCTGGAACTCGTCTGCATCCTGGTTAGCCGGGCGCATGCGGCGCATCACTGCATTAATGCGGACAAGCAGCTCTTCAGTGTTGAACGGCTTAGTAATATAGTCGTCGCCGCCTTTGTTAAAGCCCTCAATAATATCTTCCTTCATAGACTTAGCTGTAAGGAAAATAATGGGGATATTTTTATTCACCATGCGTATTTCTTTCGCCAGGGTAAAGCCATCCTTCTCAGGCATCATCACGTCCAGGATGCACAGGTCGAAGTCATGTTTTGAGAAAGCGTCGAATGCTTTTTTGCCGTTCACGCAATGTTCCACCTCAAAGCCTTTAGCCTGCAGGAAGTCTTTCATAAGCAGTCCAAGGCTGTCATCATCTTCGGCAAGTAGTACTCGGGTTTTAGTAGTTTCCATTCTTTATTTAATTAGGAATCGTTCAGTTAGGAATTACGAATGTATTAAGAAAGTTTATTTGAAAAAGGCAAATATACAATGAAGCAGCTGCCTTTGTTAATTTCACTTTCCACTTCTATGTGGCCGCCATGTTTTTCAACCACTGCCTTTACATAGCTAAGGCCAAGCCCGAAGCCCTTTACATTGTGTACATTGCCTGTGTGCACCCGGTAAAAAGTATCGAATATTTTCCGCTGGTCCTCCTTACGAATGCCAATGCCATTGTCTTTTACCATTATGGTTAGCCCTGTGGCATCGCTGGCGGTACTTATAACAATACGCGGAGGCTCTTTACAATATTTCAAGGCATTGTCGACAAGGTTGTAAATAATGTTGCCAATGTGCAGCTTGTCGGCAAATAGTGAATAGCGCTGTGCCTTCAGTTCGGTAGCCACTTCGCCCTGCTTGCTTTGTATCTGCAGGTTAAGGCTCTGCAACACATCGGCTATCACCTGGTGAATATCGGTCTCCTGTATCTTCAGTTTCAGCTCGCCCTTTTCAAGCGTAGCCGCCTGCAATATGTTTTCCACCATGCCACCAAGGCGCTTGTTTTCGTTGCGGATTATCTTCAGGTACTTCTCCGTTGTGTCTGCTGACTTCTCAATGGTCTTGTCACTAAGCACTTCACCAGCCAGGGATATTGTTGATATAGGCGTTTTAAACTCATGGGTCATATTATTTATAAAGTCATTCTTTACCTCCGACAGCTTCTTCTGCCTGAAAATGGTTGATATGGTAAAGTAGAAGGCCGCTATAATTATGAGTATGATGGCCACCGAACTGAACAGCACAAAGCGCGAATTGTTAAGGCTGCTGTACATACCTTCTGACGGAAACCACACTGCCAGGTAGCGGGGATGCACAAACACATTTTTAGGGTAAAGGTTTACCCTGTATTTCGACAGCAGCAGCTTATCGTCAATGCCCTTAGCCGATGCCATTACAACTGTATCCTGCCGGGTGTTCAGTATCCCGAAGCGGAAAGGAATATGTATGCCCTGGTCGGCAAGGGTTCGGTGCAGCAATGAATCAATCAGTGCTGTGTCGACCCTTGGGTTAACATCGTGGTAAACGTTGATACTCACCAGCTCGTCGAAAATGTCGTTCATCACATCGCCGCGGTGCATGGCCCATTGCAGCTTTTTATCTAACGAGTCGCTGTTGGCAAGCGAATTATCTCCCCCCAGCCTTACACCCAGGTCGAAGGCGCTGCCCCCGCCCGTATCATGTGTAAAGTAGCTGTGCTTCATTTTGCTGGTAACCACAGTATCAGAGTCTGACGATAGCTCCTCGTAAATCTTTACATTATACTGGTTGGGCTGCGCGTTGTAATTGTTGCGGTCCATACTATCTCTTACCATAGTACTGTTGCCGGCTGTGCTTTGCGCCGGAGCCGCCCACCGTATGGCCTGTTTGCGGAAGTTATACTTCTCGGTCAGCTTGGCCACCGATGTTTTTTCGAAGCGGTACACCACATCGTTCATGGCGTCGTTCACATCTTGCCCGAAGTGCTGCTCGGTAAGCTGTATGGCATTGCGCACCCAGTATAGCTGCACACCTATAAGGCCCAGCAGCACCAGGCCTATAAAACAACTAAACAGAAATATTGTCCTGCGATTCATTGCTCTGTTTCTCTTCCTCGCTCTACGCTCTTTGATGGTTCATATACCACAAAGATAAAGAACGTTGGTTGTTCGGCTTCCTTCCGGTAGTTATAGCGCCTCTTCTTGCCTGTTTTTAACAAAGTTTAACTCGGTACCCCTCCAACCTCCCCCAAGGGGGAGACTTTAAAATCCCTCTCCTCACAGGAGAGGGCAAGGGTGAGGTCGCAGTATTTGTCCAAACATGTCCGAAAATGTCCGAAATCAAGCGGTCACTTCTTACAAACAATTGATTACCAATCAAATACTTGTTGTTATACAAATGGGGTAACACTTTTTGGCATATTTGAAAATCGATATGATTGATAATCAATATTTTGAGTTAGTGTTACCCCCCTAAATCTGTTACCTCGTGTTACCCCGTTCACCGGAATCAATTTTCAATATTACGCTTACAATATCCCGGAATTCAACCACAGTTTTCTGCCATTAAAAGAAATAAGCCGGAAAAAATTCTATCCCCGACATACCTTTATGTTTGAACTAATAACCAAACAAAATGAAAACACTAATTGTAATAATAAGTTTATTCGGGGCATTCTTATTTCAAGGATGTGCTGTATACGCAGAGCCCGTAGGCGGCTATTACCAGAGGGAAGGATTTTGGTATTATAGAGACGGAGGCGGACACGAATGGAGGGAAAATCACAGGTATCACCATGTTGAAGAACACCATGACGATCATCATGATGACCACCATTAAACAATATCGACCTGCCCTGCTCCTTAAATTGATTTGAGTATTAGCAACTAACTATGGTAACTATGTATCGGTTTTTACCGAAGCATGGTTACCATTCATTTTTATTTCAAAAGAACATTCCTTCCGACCCCTCTCATTATTGCAAGGAGAGGGGAAGGGGTGAGGTGATGCAACAAAATTAATTCGCGCACTTAAAAAAGAAAAGCAAAATGTGATGTTGTTATTAACACCCCCTCTTTTCGTTTTTATCGTTATATTTGTATATACTTTTCGCATAATATGGATTTCAACAAAAGAATAGTATCAGATTATAAAGTAATGCTTGGCAAGCCTGTTATAAAGGGGACCCGCATAACGGTTGAGCAAATATTAAAGAAATTATCTGCTGGTGAAACAGTTGCCGCTATTCTGAAATCGTACCCGCACATTACAAAGGCCGATATTATGGCAGCTATTGATTACGCCGCTTCAGTTATTTCAAATGAAGAAATGATTGATGGCAAATGATTATTGCCGACGAAAACATTGACCGCTCAATTATAGTCGCACTCAGGAAAAAAGGCCACAAAGTAATTTCTATAGCTGAAGATTACAGCGGGTTTTCCGATGAAGATGTTATTGGTGTTGTAAAAACATACGAAGGGGTGCTTATAACCGAAGACAAAGACTTTGGCGAATGGGTATTTGCCCACAGGGCAAAAGGCTTTAGTGTAATATTGCTCAGGTATACCCCGAAAGAGCTTGATGCAATGATCAGGAATATTTTACTTACTATTAAGCATACAGGCAAGAGCCAACATAAGTTTATTACCATTACCCGGAACAAAACCAGGGCAAGGGATATATAAAACATTTCTCCTTCCAGACTGACAACTGATGACTGATAACCCTGACGTTCATTACTTTAGTCGGGATTACTCTAATTTTAAGGGAAGCAACTATCAACTATTTTACCACCTGCAGCTTATTCACATAAACCATTTTACCGCAACTAACCCTTATAAGGTACTCACCGGCAATGGGCAGGGACATTTCAATTTGTTTTTGGTTGACGGTTTCATTTTTTAGGATGAGGCGGCCGGCCATATCAAACACCTCAAGCTGTTGGGCGTTGGCTGGCAGGCGCACGGTAAACTGCCCCGCTGTGGGGTTGGGGTATACCAGCGAGCTATCGTTAACCGCGCTTACTTCATTTATGCCTGTGGCGCTATAAGGTATGCAACGGTAAAACACAGCTGTGTCCGACATAAAAGAATCGACTACTGTTTTTGTGGTAGCTGTTGCGGTAAAGTAAACGGCCGAGCTGGCATTCGACGGGCTGAAGCCATGTGTGGGTAATTTATTGTAGTCGTTATAACGCAGCAGCGCGTACGATTTTCCAATGGTCAGCGAGTCGGCAATTATTTGCGCCTTCAGCATAACGGGCTTAAAGCCCAGGCTCACGTTGGGTTCGCTGTCAACAGCAAGCACAATGTGCGCAGGGCGTGTTTCATGCAGCGAGTCTGTATTGCCGGTAACGGCAACGCCATAGTCTACATTTTTGGGTACATAGTAAGGAAAGGGCGCCGAGCTGCTTGCTGTGGCCCGTGTGCCATATAGGGTTGAGAACACCCGGTAAAAAGACGATGTGGCAAAGTTGTCGTTAAAGGTTAATGTGTCGGTAGTTGTGTAAGTGTTTACCTTTTGGGCATAGAAACCAATGGCCGGCACAATGTGGTCGTAGTCGGGGTCGCTAAGGCCGCTTACATACAAGGTTATAATTACAGGCACATTATTATTAAGGTATCCTTTCACCCAGTCGAGGTAATTCTGATACTGGGGCGCCGGCGGGTTCGGGTCCCACTCCACAAAGTTCAGTTTCAGTATGGCAAGGGCCGTGGTATCGTTTACATATATAAGCACTTCGCCACCGGCCACATTGCGGCAAAGGCCCTCAGATATATAGTCGCCGTAATACAAGCCACACGATTGTATCGACATCTCTCCGCAATAGCCATCGTTATTGGGCCACTGTATGCGGGGCGGTATGTTCAGCCAGTTGCTAACCTGCGCTTGCATTGCAAAACCTGCCATTACTATAACCAGGGTAAGTAATGTTTTCTTCATGAGAATCGATTTAGATGATGCAGTAAATATAATAATCCCTCTAAATATCCCACGGTTTGTCATTCTGAACGTAGTGAAGAATCTGGCCGTGCCCCTTAATACATAGATTCCCGATTACTAATCAGGGCTACCCTTTAGCCTCGGTGAACCTGATTACACTCTTGTCTTATATTTGTACTATAGTCTTAAACGGCCAAATGGTAAAAAGCAAATACAGCGTAAGCAAAGAAGAATCGGAAAACGATATACTGCCAAATAAGCTTAAACTAACTACTCTACCAGAGGTTGAACAAGCTGAACTGGAAGGTTTTCTTTTGGCATATAAAACATTATTTGATGATCTTTCGCCTAAAACCAGGTTTAACCTGAAATATATTATGCGTATGCATAAACGCGCGCTCGGGCATCTGTATTCATTTGCAGGCAAATGGCGCACGGTTAATATTTCTAAAGGAGGCTTCATGTTTCCTCCAGCTAAATTTCTTAGCCAAAGCATGAAGGAATTTGAAAAAGATATACTGAACAATATTCCCGACAGCTATAATTCAGATAATGAGCTTATAGTATGGATTGCCAGGGTGCATGGCGAGTTTCTTTTTATACATCCTTTCAGAGAAGGTAACGGACGAACAGCACGCCTGCTGGCTAACCTTATGTGTGCAAAGGCAGGACACAAATTGCTTGACCTTGAGAATTTCAGCAAGAATAAATTCGAAGCTTATGTTGAGGCTGTAAAATCAGTTGCCAGCCGCGATTATTCAAAAATGGAGGCCGTTATCCGTTCGCTTTTTTAAGCTTTTTCAGCAGGCGCTGAAATATTTTGTTGGCCGTGCTATGTGAAATATGAATGTTCTCTATTTCGAACGATTGAAGAACATTGTTCAATATCTCAGTATTGTTAGGCTTGTATATTTTAACCGGCTTACTCATTTCAATTACAAAGGTACGAAAAATAGCTGTAGAATAATCCTCTCGCAAAGGCACAAAGGGGCTTTAATACATTCACCACTAAGGACACTAAGAAATTACACTAAGGTTCACTAAGATTCCTAGCTAGCCTTGAATTCCGTTGCATGTGGCAATCCATCTTCTCCCATCATCTGACCTACAATAATCGTTTCTTTATCTACTAATGTCAAATTATGGTGGTTTAAAAGTTTAGCTATCTTCTCTATCCATATGGGAAATTCTTGAAATAACTTTTTTAAATCACGCTTATGACCATAAGGGTTCTCTGCATGAAGAATACCTCCACACTTATTATATATTTCAATTAATTCAATCTTAGTCAAGAAACCATTTTGAATTGGAGGAGTATCATAAACTGGCAGACCGTCTTCCATGTGCATAAACACTTGCTCAGTTGGTATAGGATAGAATTCTGGATTAATTCTTTCTAAATCCTTTATTATAAGTTTAATATTCCAGTTCTTAGCAAACTTTTCATACTGCCTAGAATACTCCTCCTTGTTTGCTATTAGGGATGAGAACACTATTAATTCAATCACCTTTCTAAATTGAAGGCAAATTGATTCAATCTTTGTAAAATGAATTTCATTTGATCGCGCTCCAGTTAAATTATCATAGATAATATCAAATCTTTCCTTAATTTCATAAAGACATTTTTCATATTTTAAAATGTCTCTACTCAATTTTACCCCTTAAATATATTGTTGTTATGCCACTCAATATAGCCACTATTTGGCCTATTAATTATCTCTTGCGGAATTACCGCGAGTGATTGCCCTTGGAATTTATAATACTCTCTTCCGTTTTCAAATTCTTCTTTTATCCTCTTGCTTACTTCAACTTTTAAATCATTAGTAATAGTTACATAGCCAGTATCAAAAAGTTTATGGATATCTGAACGTAGAAGTAACCCATTAGAAATTTCATGAGTGCCCGATTGGGCATACGGTTTTATATGTGCAGCTTCTAAAACAGGCAATGTTTTTTCTCCCGAAATGGCGCACTTTCTTTGATAAGTATCGGTCAACAAAACCCTGAATGCACCTTGTCCTAATCGAACTTTTGTTAAAACAGAATTTCCATATTGTTCAACTGGCTCATTAATTATAAACTGATTCTTTGAGTCCTCAATATTTGCAACCGGATATTTATGAAGTACATTTTGTACTCTCTGCCATAATTCTCTACCATCTTGTACTTCGGTCGAATAGCCTTTTCCTTGTACAATCCCCGAGCCCCAATTTATAGGAATCCAATCTTCCTTTTTAAAGAAAACAGGATTAGTTAAAACTATGCAACCAACATTTGGATTTGCGTTCAATGAATTATTAGCTGCTCGAAATTGCTTTATGCTTGAATAAAATTTATCGTATGTATCTGTTCCATTTCTATTTCCAAAAATTTCCCAAACCATTGGTATTGGCAATGCAGAATATGAGGAAAAGAATCCAATTCCCCCTATTGCATTAGCTGGGGCCTTAAGTTTGAATAAAAAGGGTGCACCTGTTTCTAATGCCTTGAATGCACTATTACCTCCAGGTCGCCAAAAATTAACATCCTCAGGATTAATACCACTTAAATAGTTGAACCAGTTCGTATCTGTTACCCCAGCGTAAAAATTCACTTACTTCTATTTTGTTTCGTAATACTACAAAATTATGCTTAAGCAATGTACAGGATGGGTAGCCCAATGCCCCAAAACCAGCCAAAATCAGTATCTTAGTGCCATAGTTTTTGCAAAACCTACTGGAAAGTGGGTTTTTAACACCTGAATCTTCAAAGATTCTTGCAAAAATATTCGCAGATATTAAAATAATACTTAGCTTTGCACCCCTTTACAAAAAAAGGATAAAGAACATATTAAACTAAACAACAGTGAACACGCCAAGTTATAAAACAATCTCGGCCAACAAGGAAACCTCTAACAAACAGTGGTTTATAGTTGACGGCGAGAACCAGATTGTAGGCCGCCTGGCTTCGGAAGTAGCCATAATATTAAGGGGCAAACACAAGCCGCTTTACACTCCCCATTCCGACTGCGGAGATAACGTAATTATTATAAATGCCGAAAAAGTGCGCTTTACCGGCAAAAAATTTGAAGATAAAGAATACGTAAGGCATACCGGCTACCCGGGCGGACAAAGGTTCAGCACCCCTGCTAAGGTGTTCCAAAAGGATGCTACCCAGGTAATGCACAAGGCCATAAAGGGCATGTTGCCTAAAAACAAGCTGGGCCGCGCGTTGCAAGGCAATGTGTTTATTTACACAGGCACCAAGCACCCGCACGAGGCACAGGCACCGAAAGAACTTAAATTCAAATCATAATCAGCGTATAACATGAGCGAAACCATACATTGTATAGGTAGAAGGAAAACGAGCATAGCCCGCGCCTATTTAATTAAAGGCAAAGGCAAAATTACCATTAACGAAAAGCCGTTGGAACAGTATTTCCAAACCGGCACACTGCGCTACTGCGTTACCCAGCCATTTGTAATTATACCTGCCGAAGCGGGCCAGCACGATATTAACGCTACCATTATTGGCGGCGGAGTAAAGGGCCAGGCCGAAGCGCTTCGCCTTGCTATTACCCGCGCGCTGGTAAAAATTAACCCTGAATACAAACCTGCCCTTAAAGCCGCAGGCCTTACTACCCGCGACCCACGTATGGTTGAGCGTAAAAAGCCTGGACAAAAGAAAGCAAGGAAGAAATTCCAGTTTACAAAACGCTAAACTTTACGGATACTTTACAAACTTTATAACTTTATTTGACTTTACGAACTTTCAAACTTTATAAACTTTAAGAACTTTCACATGCCAAGAACCTCGTTTGACGCACTTTTAGAAGCAGGAGCACACTTCGGACACCTGAAAAGGAAATGGAACCCAAACATTGCTCCCTATATTTTCGGAGATAAGGGTGGTATACATATTATAGACCTGAACAAAACATTGGTAAAGCTTGAAGAAGCTGCCGGCGCTATGAAGCAGATTGCGAAATCGGGCCGTACCATACTTTTTGTGGCTACCAAAAAACAAGCTAAGGCTATAGTGCACGAGGCTACCAAGGATATTAACTTCCCTTGCGTTACCGAACGCTGGACCGGTGGCATGTTAACCAACTTTGCTACCATCCGCCGCAGCGTGCGTAAAATGGCCGATATGAACAAAATGGCTACCGACGGTACGCTTGACGTTCTTTCAAAGAAAGAAAGGTTACAGATATCGCGCCAGCGCGACAAACTGGAACACCAGCTAGGCACCATTGCCAACATGACCCGTTTGCCTGCAGCCGTTTTTGTAGTTGACATTATTAAGGAACACATTGCAATATCAGAAGCCCGCAAGCTTAACATACCAACCTTCGCTATTGTAGATACCAATTCAGACCCTAATAAGGTTGACTTTGCTATTCCCGCGAACGACGATTCTTCTACATCTATCCGCATAGTGGTTCAAACACTTGTAAACGCTATTAAAGAAGGTATTGAAGAAAGGAAAGAAGCACAGGCTACCAACAAACTTGCCGAAGGCAGGGAACACGACCGTGAAGAAGGCGGAGAAGTAGACATCATCAGCCCTAAATATGCTGAAGATGAAGAAGAAGTGGTTACTGAAGGCGGTACCACCAACAAACCTAAGCCACACCCACATGGCGGCGGACAAAGGAAAAGAACCGGTGGAGGGGGCGCTCCCGGTGCAGGTGGTCAAAGAAGAGGCCCTGTAAAACGTTAATACA
>Ga0206807_1021_pt1 | contig 40909 bp, 45 predicted proteins | sample Alteio_BWOrgCont_57_FD_152915 | JGI IMG/M metagenome (GOLD analysis project Ga0206807, IMG submission 152915) | Enriched cells from forest soil in Barre Woods Harvard Forest LTER site, Petersham, Massachusetts, United States -... | ecosystem: Environmental > Terrestrial > Soil > Temperate forest >...
GATGAACGCTGAAATAGTGTCGTAATGCGCGTCCCCGTCAGCGTCGTAATTCACTTGTTTTTTCTGAATCGATTCTTCCGCGATGCTACGGGTGATGTGAATGCTGCCATCAGGAGATTTAAGAGTGGTCAGGGCCGCCACTTCCAAGGCATTGAGTGCCTTGCGTCCGTCTCCGTCGCTGATAGTAGATAAAAATCCCAGGGCCCCGGCATCTATTTTGATTGGTAAAGAGCCAAGGCCGCGCTCTTTATCCACCAGCGCGCGGTTTAATAAAACCTTCAGGTCATCAGGGGTAAGGGAATAAAGTTCAAAGATTAATGAACGGGACAGGAGTGGTGCAACCAGGGCAAAAAATGGATTGAATACCGTTGCTCCGATTAAAATAATATTGCCCTCTTCAATGTCCGGCATCAGCACATCCTGCTGAGCCTTGTTGAAGCGGTGGATCTCATCGATAAAAAGGATGGTCTTGCGGCCTGAAGCCACACGACGATTTTAAGCGGCAGCAAGGATCTTGCGCATCTCTTCAACATTGGAAGCAACCGCGTTGATCCTCTCAAAGTGCGACCGGGTTTTTTGACAGATGCACAAGGCCAGAGTGGTTTTGCCTACACCCGGAGGGCCGTAAAGGATCAAGGAAGAAACCCTGTCCGCTTCAACAGCACGGGTAAGCAGCTTGCCTTCACCTAAAATATGTTTCTGCCCTACGTACTCTTCTAAGGTACCAGGCCGCATACGGGCGCTTAAAGGAGAGTCTGCAGGAATAACTTTTTCATCAGAGGAAAATAGATTAGAGGGCATGGGAATACCTAACTACATACGGGGATAAAAAATCCCCACCTCTGCCGTTGAATCTGGTGTAAATGAGAACCATCATTCTCAAGTGGGTGCCAGTGTGAGGCCGCCAAAGGCGCGCCACAGATTACCGGCTCCCGTAGTATTGTTTTGTGGTTCAATACATCCGAGATCCTGTCGAACAGCGCAGGGATTGAGTCATTATAGCACGAAAAATAACGGGGTAAATATTTAAATTTACCGACGGGTGGCGTTCAGATCGCGGGTGAGGGCTTGCAAGATGCGTTCGTGGACAGCGGAAACCTCATCTTCGCGCAACGTTTTAACATTGGATTGATATTGGCAGGAAAATACCAGGCCTTTTTCGCCCGGCTGGATTTTATCACCTAAATACTGTTCGATAAAATGCACTGACCTTAAAATATCCCCTCCTTGCAGCTGACAGATCTCTTCCACTTTTTTATACGGGATATCTTTCTTTACGGATAAAGAAACATCCCTCACGATTGCCGGGAATTCTGAAATGGGCTGAAACTTAAGGTTTTTACCCTGCATGGCAAATATCTCGTCCAAATGAATGCCTGCCCAGTAAACATCCTGGTTCTTGATGTCCCAGTTATTCAACACCTTGCGGTCTACTTTGCCCAACGAACCGATATACTCCCCGTTAAGCAAAATAGATGTGGCACAACCGTTATCGAGAAACTTTAAATGTGTTTCACCATAGACAGGGCTGACGTCAATATTCTTCAAAATAGCGGCGACAATGCCTTTCAAGTCAAAAATATCAACCATCTCTTTCTTAGGAGAACGCCAATCATTACCACGACGGCCGGTTAATATCATATTTAAGGTTTCTTTTTCGCCTTCTTTTAAATAACGTTTGCCGATTTCAAATAAGCGCAGATCTTTTTGGCCGCGGTTGATGTTCGTGACCGCTACCTGAATCATGGACGGAAACAGGCTGGGGCGCATCAATTCCTGGTCCTGATTAAGCGGATTCAAATTACGCAGCATCGGAAGATCAGCCAGATTGCTTTTAGCCAGGGCCTTGGTATTGGTCATTGAAAGGGTGATTATCTCATCAACGCCGCTTGCTGTCATTACACGACGAATCTTGTCTTTGATCTCACGCGGTCTTTTATCAACAGGGATGTTATTCATACTGATCGTCGGTAATTTGGATGGTAGACGATCAAAACCGATCATTCGGGCGATCTCTTCGATCACATCAACCTCTTGGCTGATATCTGAACGATTTGAAGGAGGCGTCACCGTTAACACGCCAGCACTCGCTGTTAGTTTAAATCCTAATTTAGAGAGCCAGGTTTTGGCTTGCGGCGCAGTGACCTTAGCCCCTAACAATGAATCTATCTCTGAAATCCTGACCTTGATCTTGGGGGTGGAGGTCTTGACCTTGCTTGTCATTTCCTCACGTCCTGATAAACGCCCTCCAACTAATTGCAATAAAAGCTCCGTCGCGCGATCGGCACCCGTCAGAACGCCCTCAAAGTTTACATTACGCTCGAAACGATATGAAGAATCACTGCGAAGACCCAGGGCGCGTCCAGCTTTTCGGATTAGTCCCATGTCGAAATGCGCGCTCTCTAATAAAATATTCTTAGTAGACGATGTAATCTGCGTGTCCCTGCCTCCCATGATACCTGCAATAGCCACCGGTTTTTGGGTGTCCGCAATGATCAGAATGGTTGGGTCCAGTTTTCGCTCGACACCGTCTAAAGTTACAATGGTTTCTCCGGCTTTGGCACGGCGCACGATGATTTGTCCGCCGGACAGCTTATCGAGATCAAAAGCATGCAGCGGCTGGCCTGTTTCCATAAGGACAAAATTGGTGACGTCTACCGCATTGTTAATGGCATTAATCCCTAGCGCGGCAAGACGATCCTTCATGATCTGCGGCGCTGCATTGATATGCACATCGCGTATCACGGTTCCAATATAACGGCTGCAGTCTTTCTTATCCTCAATTTGGATGAGCTTCTTTAAAGCAGGTATCTTGAGCTTCTTAATCTTAGGCGCCTTAACAATCTTGCCTGTAATGGCCCCGATTTCCCGGGCTAAACCTAAAATACATAAACAATCCGGACGGTTGGGCGTGATCTCGATCTCCAAGACTGTGTCCCCACCGACAGATTCAACGGCTTCCACCTCAAGCCCTGCCATCGTCAAACGCTCAACAAGAGCCTCTGCTGAAAGCTTAGGGTCGATATAATCTTTTAACCAATTCAAAGAAAGTTTCATAGATTTTAAAATTGCTTCAAGAAGCGCACGTCATTTTCATAAAATAGGCGGATATCATTGATGCCGTACTTAAGCATCGCCATGCGTTCGACACCCATGCCGAAGGCAAAGCCTTTATATTTTCCCTTAGGATATCCGACGGATTCAAAGACCTTCGGGTTGACCATGCCGCAGCCTAAAATCTCAAGCCATTTTTTGCGCTGAATGCCCAGGATCTCGGCATTGATATCAACTTCCGCTGATGGTTCCGTGAAAGGAAAATAATGCGGGCGAAAACGCATGACAACCTTGGGGCCAAAAAATCTTCTGCAAAATTCGGTCAGTAAACCTTTAAGCTCTGAAAATTTAACTTTCTCATCCACTAAGAGACCTTCCACCTGGTGAAACATAAATGAATGGCTGGCATCCACCGCGTCAGGACGATATACCCGGCCTGGCACGATCACCGCCATGGGCGGTTTGTGCTTTTTCATGATCCGCACCTGTCCCGGAGACGTGTGGCTGCGCAATAACAGACGGCGTCCTTTGGCCGAAGGATCTTCGGCATCTAAATAAAAAGTATCGAAAGCATCCCTGGACGGATGATCAATCGGAATATTCAATCCGGTGAAATTGTGGAATTCTGTTTCGATCTCTGGCGTTTCAATGGTCACAAAACCCATTTGTTCAAAAACATCGATGATTTCCTGCATGGTTTGGGTTAATAAATGCGTGTGCCCAAATCCCCCGCCAACACCAGGCAATGAAATATCCACTAGCTCCCCTGGCGCTTTACCAGCACTGATACCGCCGACTTTTTGGGCGATCAGACCTTCAACTAAATTCCTCAGATCATTAGCCCCTTTACCGATGGCTGCTTTATCCGCAGGCTGGGCCGTGCCTAAAGAAGCAAAAACAGCAGCGACGGTGCCTTTCTTGCCCAAATATTTCAGGCGAAAAGCTTCCAGGGCCTGCGGGCTGTCAATAACCTCGGCTTCGGTCTTAGCTTGCTCTTGAATTTCTTCAAAATTCCACTGCATCATTGTTTACCTAATAAAAAATGCCCCGCTTTTTAAGCGGGGCATCTGAGAACATATAAAAATATTCCCGCAGTTACGCCTTCTTAACTGTTTTCTTAACAGCTACTTTTGGTTTCAAAACCTTTGCCTTCTCGATCAATTGCGCGAAGATCTCGGGTTCAGTAATTGCCAAATCAGCCAGGACCTTGCGGTCAAGCGTGATATTCGCTGCTTTAAGACCGCTGATAAAACGGCTATAGGTAATGCCCGATTCGCGGCATGCGGCGTTCAAACGAACGATCCACAAACTTCTGTATTCACCTTTTTTCTTTTTGCGGTCAAAATACGCGTATTGACGGGAACCGATCAATGACTTGATGGCTTCTTTATAACGCTTACTGCGATCGCCGAACTGGCCCTTCGCTTCTTTCATGACGCGCTTTTTGCGCTTGTGAGAATATACGTTTGTTTTAATTCGTACCATACGGCAGCACCTTCCTTATACGCTTGGCGTCCGTCGCTGATATATATCCGCTGTGGCGCAATTGGCGTTTATGTTTGCGTGTCTTTTTACCCAAAATATGCTGACGGCCTGCATTGCGCTTCTTTAAAAGACCACTCTTGGTCATGCGCAGGCGTTTTGCCGCTGCTTTTTTGGTTTTTAATTTTAATTTCTTGACCTTTTTAGCCATACCCTTACCTTGATCCCTTCATTAGTGGTTACTTTTCTGATTTAGGTGACAGCACCATGGAAACGATGCGTCCCTCGGCCATGGGAGCTTTTTCGACTGTCGCATACTGGGCGGTGGCGGTGACCACTTTTTCTAATACCGCTTTCCATTGATCCCTGAAGCTCATCTCCCTGCCTTGAAACATCATGTTGATCTTTACTTTATCCTTCTTGCTCAAAAACGCGATGGCCTGGCGCATCTTAGTCTCCAGGTCATGGTCGTCGATGTGCGGCTTGATCCTGATCTGCTTTAAGTGTGTCACATGCTGATGCTTCTTGACCTTGCGTTCTTTTTTCTGCTGGTCATATTTATATTTACTGAAATCGATGATCCGGCACACCGGCGGGGCCGCTGTGGGAGCGACCTCGATAAGATCTAGCTCATACTCTGCTGCCAATTCCAATGCCCTGACGATGGTAACCACTCCTAATTGTTCAGAATTAGGTCCAATCACCCTGACTTCTTTGGAACGAATTTGATTATTGATCCGTATGTTCTTTATGATAGTAAATCCTCCTGTTATAAAAAGTATCCTATTATCGCTAAAATTTACTTCTTGTCAATAATCTGTTGCTTAAGGCGTCCGATCAAGGCTTCCACGGTCATAGAGCCTAAATCGCTGCCATTTTGTAAACGGACAGCTACCTGGGATGATTCTGCTTCCTTATCCCCTATGATGATCTGATATGGGATCTTCTTAACCGATGCTTCACGGATCCGCTTGGACAATGATTCATTGCGGTCATCAATAACAACCCTGATATCCGCCTCTTGCAGGGCTGTTTTAACTTGCTTGGCAAAAATATTATGCTCATCCTTAATGGGGATGATCGTCACTTGATTAGGCGCCAGCCAAAGAGGAAAATTCCCCGCGTAATGCTCAATTAAGGTGCCAATGAATCTTTCCAGACTTCCCATGATCGCCCGGTGCACCATGACCGGCTGGGCTTGTGCGCCTGTCTCATCGACATACGTCAGTTCAAAACGCTCGGGCAAAAAGAAATCGCACTGGATCGTCCCGCATTGCCATTGACGGCCAATAGCATCCTTTAATTTAATATCTATCTTGGGCCCATAAAAAGCGCCGTCACCTTCATTGATATCATATTTCAGACCCTTGGTATCCAGGGCATCTTTCAAGGCCGCAGTAGCACGGTCCCAATTAGCAATGGTTCCCATGAATTTCTCAGGGCGTGTCGAAAGCTCAATATGCAGGTCGTTAAAACCAAAATCTTTCATGGTATCAAAAACAAAATCAATGACATCAATGACTTCATTCTTGATCTGCTCAGGGCGCAAGAAGATGTGTGCATCGTCCTGGGTAAATCCACGCACGCGTAAAAGCCCGTGAAGAACTCCCGCCTTTTCCTGGCGATAGACCGTGCCTAACTCAAAATAACGGACAGGCAAATCGCGGTAGGAACGTGTTTGGGACTTATAAATAAGCATGTGCCCCGGGCAGTTCATGGGCTTGACGGCATAATCCTCATCATCTACCTTAAAATAATACATGTTCTCGCGATAATTCTCGGCGTGGCCTGAAATGTCCCAAAGCTTGCCCTTCAATATATTAGGGGTCATGACCAGTTGATAGCCGCGCTTTAAATGCTGGGCACGGATATAGTCTTCAATGATCTTGCGCAACATCGCCCCGTTGGGATGATAAAAAACAAGCCCTGCACCGGCGGTTTCATGATAAATATGGAAAAGATCAAGTTGAGTGGCTATCTTGCGGTGATCGCGCTTGCTCGCTTCCTCAAGCATTTTTAAATATTCATCTAATTCTTTTTGCGTAAAAAAAGCGGTCCCGTAAATACGCTGCAGCATGGGCCTTTTCTCGTCTCCGCGCCAATAAGCGCCGGCAACGGATAAAAGTTTCAATCCTTTAATAGCTCCCGTTGAAGGAACATGCGGCCCTTTGCATAGATCTAAAAATTCTTCCCCCGTCTTGAAAATGGAGACTTCCGGATCTGGAAGATTCTCAATAAGCTCAACCTTGTATTCTTCCTTCATAGAACGGAAAAGCGCAATGGCCTCCTCACGCTTCATGGAAGATTGTTTCAAGGGCAGATTCCTGTTGACGATGCGGTACATCGCCTTCTCGATCTTGCGTAAGTCTTCGTCGGTAAAAGGTTCTTTCTTGTCGAAATCGTAATAGAACCCGTTATCGATGGCAGGCCCGATGGTAACCTTGACATCCGGCCATAATTCCTTGACCGCCTGGGCCAACACGTGCGAGGCGGTATGACGCAACTTGTCTATATCCCTGCTGTAATCCATAAAATCCTGGTGGACCCGACAAGACTCGAACTTGTGACCTTTTCCATGTCAAGGAAACGCTCTAACCAACTGAGCTACGGGTCCTTCTTAAAATCTAAATTGGTGGGCGGGGAGGGACTTGAACCCTCACAACCTTACGGTCATAGGATTTTAAGTCCTACGTGTATACCAATTCCACCACCCGCCCTCTAAAAAAATATCTGGAGGCGTGGAGCGGAATCGAACCGCTGAATAGTGGTTTTGCAGACCACTGCCTTACCACTTGGCTACCACGCCGCTTACTACTTTAAAATCGCCTTAACGATGTCTTCGACTTCTGCCAAGTGGCCTACTCCGACGGTGCCGCAGGCTAGTTTGCCTTTGACAGGCTCAATGAATTTAAACCCGTGTTTTTTAAGCTTATCGCAATTTTCTCTTACGATCGCATTGGCATACATCTCATCATTCATCGCCGGTGCAATAAAGATCCTGGCCTTGCTGCTAATCACAAAAGTTGTCAGCAAGTCATCTGCCAAACCACTGGCTAATTTACCAATGACATTTGCCGTCGCTGGAGCTATGAGGACCGTGTCCGCACTGCGGGCCAGTTCGATATGTGCCATGCGCCACGCATCCTGATCAAACATGCCGCTGTGCACACTTTTGCCGGACAATGTCGACAAGGTCAGCGGGGTAACAAATTCCGCCGCTTCTTTTGTCATGATGACGGACACGTCGCAATGCTCATCCTGAAGCCGACGGATGATATCCCCTGCTTTATAGGCCGCAATGCTGCCGCAGACACCTAGAACAACCTGTCGCTTTTTAGGACTTGCCATTCTTCTTATTTTTTTCGTTATGATAAGCAGTAAATATGTCCCCGCCTTTTTCAATAACCTTACCGGCGCGGATCTCATCTAAGGCTGTCGTCGCTAATTTTTGATCAGCAGGGACATTCACCAGTTTTACACCCGTGGTCGCCAACTCGGTGGCACGCATTGAAGCGAGACGTACCAAACGATAAACACTCATGCTTGCCTTAGGCAGTAATTCTTCGAGCGGCTGATAAGCCATACGCATAAACCCTCCTATTTTGAAACAAACGAACAAAGACAGGAATACCCTTCCTATCTTCCAAGAAAACCATCTTTATATCATATATATGTGGAGCTGTCAAACAATCCCTAGGTCATGGCAGACGATGTGTTGCAGCGATTCTAAGGCTTTATTCAAGTCCGCATTGATGACAACATGGTCATAATGCTTAGCTTCCTTAAGTTCTTTGCGGGCAATGCTTAACCGAAGGGCTAAACTTTCCCTGCTTTCGGAACCCCTGGCTTTGAGACGGGCTTCGAGGATCTTCATAGAGGGTGTTTTGATGAATATTTTCAATGCCTTGGGAAATTCCTGGGAAACTGTCTTTGCACCCTTAACATCGATGCATAACAAGACATTAATGCCTTTTTTCAGCAAATTTAATGCCTGTGTCTTGGGTGTTCCGTAATAATTATCAAAAACCCTCTCCCACTCCAAAAAATAGCCTTTTTTGATCCTCTCTTCAAACACCGGTGTGCTTAAATACAAATAATCACGCCCCTGACGTTCACCGGGCCTCTTGCTCCTGGTAGTGGCTGAGATGGATTTGACCAATTTTCCTTTTAATAAAGGGCTGAGCAATAAAGCCTTATGCAAGGTCGTCTTGCCGCAACCCGAGGGGCCGGAAATGATCACAATCCTGGCCTTATGCGCTGAGAATTTTTTATTCGACATTGTTGGATTGTTCGCGAATTTTTTCGATCTTGCTTTTAATGGCGATCACCGCGGCGGCAACTTCCTTATCCTGAACCTTGGAGCCGATGGTGTTGGTCTCCCGCTGCATTTCCTGGGCAATAAAATCAAGTTTTTTCCCTGAGCCATCGTCTTGCTTCAAAAGCATTTTAGCTTCATCAATATAGTGTGCAAGACGGGCGATCTCTTCATTGATATCATTGCTTTTTTGAAACGAGGAGAACTCCTCGGATGTCATCTTTTTCCTGCCCTCTTTTAAAAGGGAGGCTGTGCGATTCTTAATGCTGCTAATCTGAAGCAGCATCCGCTTAAGCTGGTCTGTAATGTCAGCACTTAGGGATTTCCCTTCACGCCGGCGCATAATCACAAGCCCTGCCGCTGCTTTTTGCAAGGATTTCTCTAAGACAGGCCAGATATCGCCCGGCTGCACAAAGACTTCCTTGGCTTCAACGACACCAGGCAGGCGCATAATATCAGCAACGGTAATATCGTTCTTGATATGGTGCTTTTTACCTAATTCTCTGGCAAAATCCAAATACCTCTTAACTGCTTCCTGGTTCAGCGCAATGCTTGTCTGCGGCCTGTCGGTGATCTTGACCGATACCGTGACCCTGCCGCGTTTGATATGCTGGGCGACGATCTTTTGGATCTTGTCTTCCAGCGACGAGAATCCGACAGGAAGATAAAATGCTATGTCCAAATAACGGTGATTGACCGACTTGATCTCAACGATCCCTTTAACGCGCCCCGCCGTGACCTCACCTGCCCCAAAACCTGTCATGCCTGTAATCATAATCTCTTTTCCTATTTGATTAATTCACTTTTTTTGAACCACAAGGATATTTCCCGACGAGCTTCCTTGATATCTGAAGATACGTGAACCAAGTTCTCATAGACACCCTTGGTTGTTACCCGGCCAAATTTTCCGCGCACGGACTTGGGGTCTGCTTCTTCGGGATTGGTGGCACCCGCAATTCTCCTGGCACGCTTCACCGCATTCTTACCTGTGAACACCATCGCGATAACCGGGTTACCGCCATGAAGATTCCCCGTCAGGTAATTGACAATTTCCTTAAAGAAAAATTGTCCGCGCAAATGCCCATAATGGGATTGGGCCAACTTCAAAGAAACCTGTATTAATTTCATGCCCGTTAATTTCAGGTCGCTGGCCAAAAACTGGCTTATCACTTCGCCCGCAATGGCTTTCTGCATCCCGTCGGGCTTGATCACCACTAACACCGACTGTGTGTTCATTTTCTCAAAACCCCCAAGATACGGTCGAGGTCATCGAGAGTATAATATTCGATGACCATCTTGCCCCGACCCTTTTTATCTTCAATAAAAACCTTTGTCCCCAATATCCTGCGAAGCTCTTCTTCCAATATCTCAATATCACGATCCTTGGACTTGCCTGTTTTTGTTTTGGAAAAGTTTGCACCATGCTGTGGTTTTTTAACCAGCTCTTCGACTTGCCGCACTGAAAGACCCTTATCAATGATGAGCTTAGCCATTTTTTTCTGGATGGAAGCTTCCTCAAGGCTCAATAATGCGCGGGCATGTCCCATGGAAAGCTTGTCCTCAGCCACCTGCTTTTGGATCTCTTCAGGCAGGCGTAAAAGACGCAACAAATTAGTTACCGTCGAGCGGTCTTTACCAATGGATTCTGCAACAGCTTCTTGGGTGAATTGAAATTCTTCGATCAGGCGTTTAAAACCCTGTGCTTCTTCGATGGCATTTAACTCTTCACGTTGTATATTCTCGACCAAGGCCAGTACCAGGGCTTCACGGTCAGTAACATTTTTGATAATTACCGGAACTTGTTCCAACCCAATGGCTTTCGCCGCTCTTAAGCGACGCTCACCAGCCACCACTTCATAACCGTCTTCATGCTTACGCACCAAAATTGGCTGCAAAACACCTTTTTCTTTGATAGAAGCTTTCAAATCTTCTAGCTTGGCTTCATCATAATTCTGTCTTGGCTGAAATCGATTTTCTAGAATGGAAATTGTTTTAACGTAAGCCACGTTTCCAGAGGCACTAATCTCCAGATTGGAAATTTCCTTATTTAAACCACTATTAGGATTATTCTTTGCTATAAGAGCTGATAATCCTTTTCCTAATCCTCTTTTTTCCATTCTAGCTTCTCCAAATAAAAACTATTGCTTATTGGCCAATAAAAATTCTTCTGCCAATTCTTTGTACTTTAATGATCCCACCGATGCGCCATCATAAAAATTTATAGGTTTCCCAAAACTTGGCGCTTCGCTGAGACGTATATTCCTGGGAATAATAGATTTATACACTTTTTCCTTGAAATAATTCTTGATCTCATTAATGACTTCATTAGTCAAATTGGTTCTAAAATCTGCCATGGTCATCAATACGCCTTCTATATGAAGATCTGGGTTCAGCCCATCTTTAACCAAGGTGATAGTATTTAATAGCTGGGATACGCCTTCCAGCGCATAAAATTCACATTGAATAGGCACTAAAATAGTATCTGCGGCAACCAGAGCATTAAGTGTTAGAAGACCTAAGGATGGCGGAGAATCAATGAATATAAAATCGTAATTGTTTTTAACTGATTCCAGGGCTTTTTTAAGCCTGGTTTCTCTGGAGAGAACACCCACAAGCTCTATTTCCGCTCCGGTTAAATTAATGTTGCAGGGAATGATGAATAAATTTTCAAAGTTGGTTTTAATTAGTGTTTGATCGACGGAAATGCGATGTATTAGCAGATCGTATAATGATTCTTTAATCTCATTCTTGTTAACCCCCACCCCGCTGCTCGCGTTACCTTGGGGATCCATATCTACAATAAGGATTTTCTTGCCTAGAACAGCCAGCGCTGAAGCCAAATTGATCGTTGTGGTAGTCTTACCCGTACCGCCCTTTTGATTACAGACAGCGATCGTTTTTGCCATTTATTCCTACCCTTACTCAAAGTTTCACGTGAAACAAGATTACTTAATCGTAACCTTTATCTTGGCTGTCTTTGCTCCTTGCATGCCAAACAGTCCGCGCTTTTCTTCACAAACGACTTTAATATCCAGTCTGCTTTTGGGAACACCCAGCTTCAAAACAGCTTTTTTGACAGCTTCATCCAGGGTATTTCCTTCAAATTCACTAGCCTCTGATTTGATCACCATGTTCACTTTTTACCTGCTTGGGCGATTCTCCATTGCGTTGCTGTTGAAAGAATATAGAAAACTAAAAAATACACCGCCCAAGAACTGGCAAACTTATAAAACATACATGTCATCATGACTGGTAAAATATACATCATCATCTTCTGCTGCATGGCTTGCTGATCGTCTGTTATAACCGCGTTTTTACTCGAAATTTTTTGCTGCAGGAACATAATGGCGCCTGTCAGGATTGGTAATATATTAAGCTCATTTCCGAATAAAGGCAAATAAAAAGGTAGTGTTGCTAATCGATCTGGCTGGGACAAATCTCTGATCCATAAAAATCCCTGGCCCTGGAAATATTGTGCGCGCCATAATATTTGGTATAACGCCATAAAAAATGGCATCTGTATCAAGAATGGCAAGCATCCACCGAAAGGATTGACCTTTTCTCGACGATAAATCTCCATCATCTCGGTATTTAACTTTTCAGGGTTATTCTTATATTTTTCTCTCAGTGCAGCTATTTTAGGCTGAACTTCCTGCATCTTGCGCATGGACATCATGCTTTGCATTGTTAAGGGATAGGTAATCGCATATAACAAGACACTAATCAAAATAATCGATACCCCCCAGCTTTTGAAAATGCTGTGGAAAAATGGTATGGTGTGGTAGATCGCCTGTGCGATCCATTCAATTATTGGGAAATTGCTGAATGCAACGATTTTATCAAAATCTTTATTATACTTTTTCATTAACCAGGGATTTTGAGGTCCCACATAAATACTAAAATCATAGGTTACACTTTCTCCTGGGGCTATCTCCTTATCTACCGGTGAAATAGAAACGCTTAGCTGTTTGTCGCTATCTGATTTAATAACATAGCTTTTCGTTTCAAATTCAGGTTTAACAACAATTGCATGGTAATGATCCCTGAAGCCTGCCCAGGTCAGATTCGCCAAAACGCTTTTATAATTCTTATCATCAAATTTGCTGGCATTGCCCTTGCGAAACATTTTGCCGTTGGCAAGAACGGAATACTCAAACAAGGCGTTTTCTCTACTATTTTGGTTAATTTCCAAACTGGATTCGTCAATTTCAAAAGCCTTAAAATTGAAACTATTCAGAGTGGAAATTGATGATAAGTTTTTAATTTCCATTCTAACGTCAACCAAATTATCATCTTTAATTTCGTAAGTCTTTGTTATTTTCCAATTGCTGTCACTATAGCTCATCTCTACTGTACTGTTGTCAATTTGTTGCCCTTGATACGGCGCGTTTTCAAACCCGCTGACACTTAAAACATCTGTGATGGGAAAAATGTTGTTTTTATAAAAAACTATGTTGTGGAGTGATCCGCCCACATTTGTATAGGAAAAACCTATGTTTTTGGTTTTTATATCGTAGTCTGAGGCTTTACTTATAGGTAAAATGGTTTGTGATGTAGCACTGGGGGCTATTGGGGCCTGCTGAGCTGCTGTAGATTTAAGATCTTGCGCTGCAATTACTTGTGAATTCTTCTGCGATTCTGCTTGTTTGGGAGCAACAAAGATTACCTGGTAACCAAATAAAACTAATGCGGATAAAGCAACAGCTAAAATGGTGTTACGTTCCATGATATCTACCTTACTGGGTCATGCCCGCCGTCGGTCGCTGGGGAACAACGCAAAATACGCCCCATAGCCTTGATCGAACCACGAGCAATTCCAAACCGCTCAATGGCCTCGATGGCGTATTGCGAACAGGAGGGATGAAACCGACAATTTCTAAAAAATAACGCACGGCTTAAACACTGATAGGCTTTTATGCCTGAGACCAGAAGTTTTTTGATCATTGAATAAGCCTGCGGGCTTTTAGGGGATCAGTTTACGGCGGCCTTTGGCGCGTCGACGGCTCAATACCTTTTGACCGTCGGAAGTCGCCATGCGCTTACGGAATCCGTGTCTTTTTTTACCGACAATATTGGTCGGCGTCTTTAGATGCTTTTTCATAGTGGGGGAATTATAGCATGGGCTTTAGCAAAGTCAAGTTTTTTGAGGGTAAAAACACCTGTGATCAGTTGAGTTTATAAAAAACCGTTGCAATCAAACGAAGCTTTGTTATAATGACGCAACATTACTTAATAAAACCTTAACACAGCCACGAGCAGGCCCCTGTTTAAGGCTGCTTTAGGCTTTTCCACAGCTGTTAATAACTTGTGATCTCGTCTGAAATGGTCCTACTTGACGTCTGGCAAAAAGCTCAAAAACCCATCAAAACCTCTATCGGCGAGACTTCCTACGACACCTGGTTCTCCCATCTGAGGATCTGCGAAAATACACCTGGTATCTTGACCATTCAGGCTCCAGACGAATACTTCAAGAACTGGATCGACGAACGCTACCGCACCATTATCGAACGCTGCCTGCGCACCGAATCAGGGCAGGCCATTGCGATCGAATTCGCCGTCAACTCTGAACTATTGAACAAAAACACTCAGCAAAAACTGACGCAGATCGAAAAATCTTTCGCGCCTTCGGATAAAACGATCCACTTAAATCCGCGGTTTCTTTTTGAAAATTTTGTGGTGGGGGCAGGCAACCGTTTTGCTTTTGCCGCAGCCCAGGCCGTTGCGGAAAATCCGGCCAAATCTTATAATCCCTTTTTTATTTACGGCCCCGTGGGTTTAGGCAAGACACATTTGTTGCAAGCCATCGCTATTGAGGCCCAGCGTAAAAACCCTGGTCTTAAAATTTGTTACCTGTCTTCCGAACAATTCACCAATGAATTAATTAATTCCATCCGTCACCATTCCTCAGAGGCTTTCCGCCAGAAATACCGCCACGTCGACATTCTTTTGATCGATGATATCCATTTTATCGCCGGGAAAGTATCCACCCAGGAAGAATTCTTCCACACCTTTAATACCTTGCATGATCATCACAAGCAGATCATTATCTGTTCGGACAGGCCGCCAAAAGAGATCGCGAACCTGGAAGAACGCTTGGTCTCGCGTTTTGCCTGGGGATTGATCACGGATATCCAGCCGCCCGATTATGAAACACGGGTGGCCATCCTTCGCAAAAAATTAGAATTAGAATCTGTTGTGGTTCCGGATGATGTGGTATTATTTATAGCTCAAGAGATCAAGACCAATATCCGCGAGCTGGAGGGGGCCCTAATCAGGGTGGTGGCTTACGCTCTTTTGGAAGACAAGATGATCACCCTGGCTGTTGCCAAGCAAGTGCTTAAGGACATGGTCAAAGAGACCATCAAGACTATCAGTGTTGATATGGTGCAAAAGGAGGTGGCTGCCTATTATAGTGTAACCACCGCTGATCTGAAAACCAAAAAACGCAACAAAAACGTGATCTTGCCCAGGCAGGTGGCGATGTACCTGACCCGAAAATTGACCACGCATTCTTTACCAGAGATCGGTGCTGCTTTTGGCGGTAAGGACCATACAACTGTTTTGCATGCTTATAAGAAGGTAGAGAAAGACTTCAATACAAATCCGGAATTGAAAAAAAGCATTGACCGTTTGAATTCAATTCTTTTAGAATGAACGAATGTGGATAATAAATTTTCTTATCACAGGGTTATCCACAGGTGTTAATAGCTGTAAAGTATTGAGAATATTAAAGATTTACTCTTAATTCAACTTATCCACAAGGACTAATACGATTACTGCTGTTTTTGAAGGTTAACCAAAAAGCACTAAAAGCAGAGGGTTGTGAATATGAAAATAAAGACTAATAAAGAAGAAATTCAAGCGGCAATCGCAACTGTCAGCAACATTGTTTCTCCAAAAGCGACCTTGCCTATATTGTCAAATATGCTTTTAGAAACAAAAGATGGTTTATTAAAAATGAACACCACGGATCTGGACATCGGTATATCGTGTGAATTACCTGTGCATGTTTATGAACAAGGTGCGATCACAATACCGGCTAAGCGTTTTAGTGATATTGTCCGTGAATTACCCAGCGGGGAAGTGGTTATTGTGGCGCGTAAGAATAATCAGATTGATATTGAAGGATTAAACTGCCGTTTTAAGCTTAATGGTTTACCTAAAGAAGAATTCCCTAAATTTCCTGAATTTAAAGATAAAGATGCTGTATTAATTAAACAAATAGATCTTAAAGAAATGATCAGGTTGACTAACTTTGCTGTTTCTTATGAAGAGTCGCGTTATGTTCTAAATGGTTTATTATTGGAAGTTGCGGGAGATGTGGTGCGGATGGTGGCAACTGATGGAAGGCGATTGGCAAAAATTGAAAAAAAATTAGTGCATGCGGCGAATAAAGATTTTCATATCATTATTCCTGTTAAAGCGATTAATGAGATTAATAGAAATTTAAAAGAAGAAGGACAGGTTAGTATTATCCATGGCGGGACCCAGGTTTTATTTAATATTAATGGTGTTCTTATTGCCACACGCATCATTGAAGGTGAGTTCCCTAATTATAAGCAGGTCATCCCTAAAGAAGGGAATAATAAGGCGAAGGTCAAAACCCAGGATCTTTTGGCTGCTATCCGTCGGGCAAACCTGCTCTCTACCCCTGATTTCCAGGCTATCAAGTTCGAACTTTTTAAGGATAAATTAGTTATCTCTAAAACCACTCCGGATGTTGGTGAATCCCGCGAAGAGGTGGTGGTGGAATATGGACAGCAGGAATTAATTGTTGGTTTCAACCCGCAATTCTTTATTGATGTCTTGAAAAATATCAGCGAAGAATATGTGCCGATGGAATTCTTAGGACCGGATAAACCCTGTGTCATTCGCATGAAAGAATACCTATACCTGGCACTGCCCATGAGGCTGTAGATCGGGGTTAAAATGGATCCGATCAAGAATATTGTTTCACAGGTCATCGGACGGATGTCTTCATCAAAAGGCGGGTCATTGCAGGACATTCAGGCGGCCTGGGAGAGGATTTCAAAGGACACGGGCAGCAGGATATCGGATTTTAAGGATGGATACCTGACAATAAGTGCAGATTCGTCGATGCGCCTGGTTAAACTGAATTTAAACAGGGAAAATCTTTTAAAAGAACTTCAGAAAGAATTTCCGTTGATTGTGAAGATTGGTTTTAAAGTGGGACCTAGTTAAAAAGGGAGACTATGAAGACAGAAGAAAAACAAGTGAAGCAAAAAGGAACGTACGATGCCAGCAATATCACGGTCTTGGAAGGACTTCAAGCCGTGCGCATGCGTCCGGCGATGTATATTGGGGATACTTTCAGCAAAGGGCTTCATCATTTGGTGTATGAGGCGGTTGATAATTCCATCGACGAGGCTTTGGCGGGGTATTGCACAAACATTGAAACTATCATCAATCATGATGAATCCATTTCGGTTATTGATAACGGGCGTGGTATTCCCGTAGATATGCACAAGACGGAAAAAATGCCGGCCGTGGAAGTGGCGTTAACCAAATTGCACGCTGGCGGCAAGTTCGATAAAGACACGTACAAGGTTTCCGGCGGTCTGCACGGCGTTGGCATCAGCTGTGTAAACGCTCTTTCAGATTGGCTTGAAGTGGAAGTCAAGCGTGATGGCGGGGTTTATCATATGCGTTTTGAGCGCGGCAATACGGTAAACAAGCTTACCAAGATAGCCAGCTCGAAGAGCACCGGCACCAAGGTGACCTTTAAACCGGACCGCACGATTTTCAAAGAAACAACACATTTTTCTTATGATATTTTAGCTAAGCGTTTACGGGAGCTGGCTTTCTTAAACAAGGGCATTTCCATAAAACTCGTTGATAATCGCGGGGATAAGCCCAAGGAATCCCTGTTCTTGTTTAAGGGAGGTATCATTTCTTTCGTCGAACATCTTTCAGAGAATAAAATGCCCTTACACAATAAGGTATTTTATTTTGAACGTGAAAAAGATGGTATCAGCGCCGAAGTGGCACTTCAATATAATGACAGCTATAACGAAACAGTTTTTTCCTATGCCAATAGCATCAATACCATTGAAGGTGGTACACATCTTTCAGGGTTTCGTTCAGCGCTGACGCGTGCCATCAATAATTATGCCAAGGCCAAGAATTTACTCAAGGAGAAAGACGGGATCGGGATCTCCGGGGATGATACCCGCGAAGGGTTGATCGCCGTCATTTCGATTAAGATCCCCGAGCCTCAATTTGAAGGGCAGACGAAAACCAAGCTGGGGAATTCTGAAGTTGATGGTTTGGTCGCATCCATGACACTTGAAGCGCTGACCCGGTTCTTTGAGGAGAATCCGTCGGTGGCCAACAAGATCATTGATAAGGTCATTATGGCCGCCCGCGCACGTGAAGCAGCGCGCAAGGCGCGCGAGTTAACGCGCCGCAAAGGAGCTCTGGATTCAGGCGGGCTCCCGGGTAAATTGGCAGACTGTTCCGAGAAAGATCCTTCCATGTGCGAGCTGTATCTGGTGGAGGGTGATTCCGCCGGTGGTTCTGCCAAGCAGGGACGCGACCGTTCTTTTCAGGCCATCCTTCCTTTAAAAGGAAAGATCCTGAACGTTGAAAAATCACGCTTGGATAAAATATTAAATAATGACGAAATCCGCACCATGATCACGGCGTTGGGTACCGGCATTAGTGAGGATTTTAACATAGAGAAACTCCGTTATCATAAGATCATATTAATGTGCGACGCGGATGTTGACGGTTCACATATCCGTACCCTGATCTTAACCTTCCTCTATCGGCAAATGCCGCAGCTGGTTGAAGGCGGATTTATTTATATCGCCCAGCCCCCTTTATATAAGGTAACCCGCGGTAAAAGAGAAGAGTATATTCAGACTGAAAAGGAAATGAATGACCTGATCCTGGAATTGGGCACGGACGGCATCAGACTGACCAAGATCGAGGGCAAGAAAACATATACGCCGGCCCAGGTCAAAGAGATCCTTCAAGCCTTAGTTGAGCTGGAACACATCGTTGAACGCCTCAAGCGCCGGGGGATCGATTTTGGCGCCTATGTTGAGAAATACGATGCCAAGAAAAAGAAAATGCCCCGCTATGTGGTCAAGGTGGGTGGGCAGGATGAATATGTTTTTGATGATAAGGAATTAGCCGAGATCACCAAGAACGATACTGAAACACAGTATATCGAGATCTTCGAATCCGAAGAGATCGAGCCATTACAGGAAAAGCTTGATAAGCTCGACATATTCTTACAGGATTACAAGCGGACGATCGAAGAACAAGTGCTTTTGGCCAAGGACAAAAAGGAAAAGACCAAGGTCAAGATCGATCTTAAGCCGTTGTTCGTCATCGAGGATGATAAGAACAAGATAGAGATGATGTCGGTAGTGGACATCCTTCATTATGTGCGTGAATCCGCTAAAAAAGGGATGCACACTCAGCGCTATAAAGGTCTCGGGGAGATGAATCCCCAGCAGCTTTGGGACACTACCATGGACCCTGAACGGCGCACGATCCTCAAGGTGGCCCTGGAAGATGCCGTGGAAGTAGATAAGACTTTTGCCATGCTCATGGGTGATGAGGTCGAACCTCGAAGGAAATTCATTGAAAGCTACGCCCACGAAGTTAAAAATTTAGATATTTAACGAAAGGTAGATTCATGTCACGTGATTTGAACAAAAAAGAACACATTATCCCTATCTACATTGAAGAGGAGATGAAGAATTCTTACCTCTCGTATTCCATGTCAGTTATCGTGGGTCGTGCCTTGCCTGACGTGCGTGATGGGCTTAAGCCGGTGCATCGGCGCATCCTGTATGCCATGAAGGAACTTAATCTCGAACACAACAAACCCTATAAGAAAAGTGCGCGTATCGTCGGGGAAGTGTTGGGTAAATACCATCCTCACGGGGACTCCGCTGTTTATGACACCATGGTGCGCATGGTCCAGGACTTTTCATTAAGGTATCCTTTGATCGACGGCCAGGGTAACTTTGGTTCCATCGACGGGGACACGGCCGCGGCAATGCGTTATACGGAAGCCCGCATGGCATCCGTGGCTGAAGTGATGCTGGATGATATTGAAAAGCAGACGGTCGATTTCAGCCCGAACTTTGACGGATCTTTGGAAGAGCCGGATATTTTGCCTGGTATGGTTCCGAATCTTCTGGTCAACGGATCCTCCGGGATTGCCGTCGGGATGGCCACCAACATGGCCCCGCACAATCTGGGGGAGATTGTCGATGGGATCATCTTTTTGCTGGACAATCCTGATGCCACCATTAAAGATCTGATGAAATTTGTCAAAGGACCGGATTTCCCCACCGCCGGGATCATCTGCGGCAGGGAAGGTTTTGTTGACGCGTACAATACCGGACGCGGCAAGGTGACGATACGGGCCCGTGCCAGCATTGAGCAGCAAAAGAGCAACAAGGAAGCCATCATTATTACCGAACTTCCGTACCAGGTTAACAAGGCCAATCTGATCATCAGCATGGTGGATTTGGTGCAGAACAAGCAGATCGACGGGATCACGGATATCCGTGATGAGAGTGATAAGCAGGGGATCAGGGTTGTCATCGAGCTTCGCCGTGACGTTGATGCGAATATCGTACTTAATTATCTGTACAAACACACCCAGATGGAAGTCACCTTTGGGATCATTAATTTAGCCCTGGTCAATAAATCGCCCAAGGTTTTGAATTTGAAACAACTGATGTTCCATTACATCGCTCATCGCCGGGTTGTGATCCGCCGCAGGACACAATTTGACCTGGATAAAGCGGTGCGTCGGGCGCATATCTTAGAAGGGCTGAAGATCGCCTTTAAGCATTTGGATGAGATCATCAAGACGATCCGTGCGTCCAAGACAACGGCGGATGCCAAGGAAGCGTTGATCAAGAAGTTTGACCTTTCCGAAGCGCAGGCCCAGGCTATCCTGGAAATGCAACTGCAGCGCCTGGCCGCTCTTGAGCGGGACAAGATCGAAGCGGAATATCAACAGCTGTTAAAAGACATTGAGAATTACCGCGCGATCCTCGCTTCTGAAAAGAGGGTGGACGCGATTATTAAAGAAGAACTGGTTGAATTAAAAAAGAAATACGCCGATGAACGCCGCACGGAAATTGCCGGGCGGGCGGAAGATATCGAGATCGAAGACATGATCGCCGACGAGGATATGGCCATTACCATCAGCAATAAGGGCTATGTCAAGCGCCTGGCGGTGGATGGCTACCGCTCACAGAAGCGCGGCGGCAAGGGCGTCACGGCCATGACCACCGGGGAAGAGGATTTCGTGGAGCGCATGTTTGTCGCGTCATCCAAGGACTTCTTGCTTATTTTCTCCAATTTGGGAGCAGTGCGGTGGCTTAAGGTCTATGAGATCCCGGTCGCGTCGCGAACAGCGCGCGGCAAGGCTATTGTGAACTTATTGTCGTTTAAGCCGGAAGAAAAGATCAGTGCCATTGTGGCGGTTAAGGAATTCAGGGAAGACCAATTCCTGGTGTTCGCCACTAAATTAGGGCTGGTCAAAAAGACCAAGGTCTCCGCGTACAATAACCCGCGCAAAGGCGGTATTGTCGGGATCGGTCTGGAAAAGAATGATGAATTGATCGGAGTTGCTTTAAGCAACGGCAAGGAAGATGTCTTGCTGGCGACGCGTGAAGGCATCTCGCTGAGATTTCCGGAGAAGCAATTGCGCGACATGGGCCGTTCTGCCAAGGGTGTGCGCGGCATCAATTTGGATAAAGGTGATTTTGTCGTCGGGATGCTGGTGTTTTCTCCCGAGGTGGATAAGACAGGCGCAAAATTACTTTCCGTCTGTGAGCTAGGTTACGCTAAGCGTTCGGATTTCGCGGAATACCGCACGCAAACACGCGGCGGCAAGGGTGTTATTAATGTGAAGATCACGGACAAGAATGGCGCGGTCGTAGGTGTCATGACTGTTTCTGATGGTGATGAGATTATGGCCGTGACCAAAAAAGGCATGGTGACGCGCTCCTCTCCGTCAGAGATCCGCGAAACCGGCCGCAGCGCGGTCGGCGTACGGTTGATCTCGATGGAATCTGGCGACAGGCTTTCATCCATCGCTCACGTGGTTAGTCACGAAGAGGAATAATATTGGCATACAAGGGGGGACACTTTAAGGTGTTCCCTTTTTTATACTTGACGTATAAGAACAGCGCAATATAATAGCGGATTCCAGTCGAATTATTTTCGACCCCATCGTCTAGCCTGGTCAGGACACAAGCTTTTCAAGCTTGCAGCGCGGGTTCAAATCCCGCTGGGGTCGCTTTCATTACCTGCAGTGCCAATTCATAAGGAGGGATCACATGTTAACAATCTACGGTTCAGATTTATCCGGTCCGGCCATCAAGGTGCGGTTAACGGCCAGTTTTTTGGGCATTGATCATAAATGGCATCTTGTTAATTTACGTGAAGGCGAGCAAAAGAAAGAATGGTTCCTGAAGATCAATCCGGTGGGCAAGGTCCCTGCCATGGATGATGATGGATTTTATATGTTTGAAAGCAACTCCATCTGCAGGTATCTCTGCGACAAGAATAACTCGGCGCTTTATCCTAAGGATGTGAAGAAGCGTGCGACCATCGATCAATGGATTGATTATGCTTCATTTCATATCGGGGCTAATTTTATTCCTGTTGTTTACAACCGTCTTTTTGCGCCGCTGAGAGGACAGCCTGTTAACGAGAAAGCAATTACCGACGGGTTAGAATTCCTAAAGCAGTATTTCCCGATCATCGAAGGCCAATTAACACAGCATAAATATGTCGCGAGCCAGGATATCTCTTTGGCGGACATTATTTTATTTTCGATCCTTGAGCCTGCTGAAATGGCGAAGATCGACCTTGGCACGTATCCCAAGCTTAGCGCATGGCGCGCAGAGCTTAAGAATCAATCATTTTACACAAGTTGCTATAAAGAATACGGAGAAATGCTAAAAGCACCAGCTTCACGATGAAGGTAGCCCTTTTACAGCTATGCGCTTCCCAGGACAAGGATGCAAATCTTGCCCGGGCCATAGCTATGTCCCGCGAGGCTATTGATAAAAAGGCCCAGTGGATACTTTTACCGGAGGTTTTTAATTTTCGCGGTGATGGCAGGAATAAAGAGTTGTTCTCCAAATCCGCAGAAAAAATACCCGGCCCTTCCGTTGACATTTTTATCCCTTTGGCTAAAAAACACAGAGTTTCTTTTTTACTGGGGTCTATTATAGAAAAAGCTCCCGGACCCCGTTCTTACAACACTTCGGTGTTCATCGACCCACAGGGTTTAGTTGCCGCTAAATACCGTAAAATTAATTTATTCGATGCTTGCATCGGTGATATGATAGTCAAGGAAGCGGATTCTTTCCGGGCCGGAGTACATTCCACGACGGTAAGAATAGGAGAATTCCGCGCAGGGCTTTCAATCTGTTACGATCTGCGCTTCCCCGAGCTTTACCTGAATTACGCGCGAAAGGGAGTTGAGGTCCTGACAGTCCCGTCTTGTTTTGCGCGGAAGACAGGAGAAGCCCATTGGGAGCCGCTGCTTCGCGCCAGGGCGATCGAGAATTTGTCATATGTGCTGGCGCCGAATCAAGTCGGCATGGATGCGCGCGGCATGAAAGCCCACGGCAACAGCATGATTATTTCTCCATGGGGCGAGGTCATCGCCAAAGGGAGCCCTTCGGGACAGGAAATTATATTTGGTGACATTGATATACAAGAAGTTCATAAAGCTCGAAAAGCTTTGCCGGGTATTATAAAATAAATTCATTTTTCATGAAGGAGAGTTAAACATGGCTAAAAGGATCAAGGTCGCGGTTACGGGTGCAGCAGGTCAGATCGGGTATGCTTTATTGTTCCGCATTGCGGCAGGTGAGATGTTTGGCAGCGACACGGAAGTTGATTTAAGTTTATTGGAATTGGAAAAAGCCCTGCCTGCCCTGCAAGGGGTTGTCATGGAGCTGGATGATTGCGCGTTCCCGTTATTGCGTTCAGTATCGATTTCAGCGGATCCCAATGTGGCCTTTAAAGATCTTGATTGGGCTTTGCTCGTCGGAAGCGTGCCGCGCAAAGAAGGCATGGAACGCGGGGATTTGTTGAAGATCAACGGTGGCGTTTTTACGGTGCAAGGCCGCGCATTATCTGACAATGCCAAGCCCAGCTGCAAAGTCCTGGTGGTGGGCAATCCATGCAATACTAATGCTTATATCGCCAAGAGTGTTTGCAAAAACATTCCGGCCAAAAATTTCTTTGCCATGACCATGCTGGATGAAAATCGGGCGTTGACGCAATTGGCCCAAAAGGCGGGTGTCGCGGTTGATCAGGTCAAGAATGTGGCCATCTGGGGAAATCATTCCGCGACCCAGTACCCTGATTTTTACCATGCGACCGTCAGCGGGCGCCCTGCCACCGAAGTTATCAAGGATGAGGCATGGCTTAAAGGTGCTTTTATTGAAACAGTGCAAAAACGGGGTGCGGCCATTATCAAGGCCCGCGGCCTTTCTTCCGCGGCATCAGCAGCTAACGCGGTGATCGATACCGTACGCAATATCATGACCCCCACACCCGCTGGCGAATTCTTCTCCAGCGCAGTATCCTCAGATGGCAGTTATGGGGTTGAAGCAGGCATCATGTTCGGCTTTCCCTTACGCTCCAACGGCCAAGAATGCACCATTGTTTCCGGATTGCAACACAATGAATTTGCTCAGGTTAAAATTAAAGCAACCCTGGATGAATTGTTATCCGAAAAGCAGGCTGTCAAAGAAATTTTAATTTGACTTTTCATTGACCCCATCAATTTCTTAATATATGATTTTATTACGCAGAAGTCTATTTTGACGGTTTGATTCTTTGCCAGACACAAACTATATTTAGATAGTACTTTATATTTTCTTATTAATTAGGAGGATCTTATGAAAAATCCAAGGCCTATAGCGTACGGGTTAATATGCCTGGCGTTCGCGGTTGTTTCTTTGGCTGGTTGCGATCTGTTAGGGCTTGGTCCCAAGAAGCAGGATAATTCCCAAACCCAAGCGGTCGCTACCCCAGCCGCGACGGTAACTCCGGCCCCGGCTGGCCCTATCCCGGGCAATGTTCTGGTGCGCATCGGCAACTGGACATTGACAGAAGAAGATTTCACCACACGTCTGAACCTTCTCAAGACACAGCTTCCTGATTTTAAACAGGATGATACTAATACCAAGAATGTTGTTTTGGATGAGCTTATCCGTCAGCAGCTTTTAGTCCAGGATGCAGAAGATTCCAATCTTGCAGACACCAAGGAAGTCAAGGACGCCATTGAAGATTTCCGCAAAACGTTGCTGGTCCAGGAATTAGCCAGCCGCATGACCAAGGAAGTAGTGGCTACGGAAAGTGACGCACAAGCGTACTATGACGCTAATAAGGATCGATTTACCCAGCCAACCACCTGGTCGATCAGTCAGATTGTCGTCGGAGATGAGGACACGGCCAAGAACATTTTAGTGCAGATCCTGCAGGGAGGTGATTTTGCCCAGATCGCCCGAAGCCAGTCCAAAGCAGCCAATGCGGCCAGCGGCGGAAAAATAAAACCATTTATCACCGGGAAAGCCCCGTTTGAAGCGATGCAGCGGGCCATCTCTGACCTTGGCGTCGGCGAGAACAGTGCCGTATTCAAGGGTCCCCAAGGTTATTATATCGTCAAGGTTAACAAAAAAACAGGCGGCGGCATCAGGTCATTTGAGAGTGTTAAGAAAGACCTGATCTACGGATTGACGATGCAAAAGCAGCAGGCTGTTATCCTCAACCATCTTAAAGAATTGGTTCAAAAATATAAACCTGAATACAACAAAGATCTCATTGATCAGGTTGTCGGGAAAGTAAGCCAGTAGTCAGGTCAGGGTCTAACGCAGGAGGGTTAAGTTGATCCTAGAAAATCAAAAACAGATCTATGTTATCGCCGGTGCCTTGGCTGCAGGGTTGTTGGCGGTGGTTTTGACCAGTAATTATATCAATAACGCGATCCAGGGCCAGACCAAGGCTTTGGCGGAGCAGTACGAGCGCAAGCAAGCTGAAATGGCTTCCGAGATCCAGCAACGCAGCGACCAGCAGATGGCTGCCTTAGCCCAGGAATTGGAACGCGTCAAGACCGACCAGGCAGAAGAGACCAAAAAACAGATCGAAGCGGTCCAAAAGGCAGACAGGGATGCAGAAGAAGCCCGTGAGCGGGCACTCGCACGTCTTCGCAAGCCATCGTTGGCGCTAGAGACACCCGTCGGGAAGCGTGCGGTGACTGTTATGATCGAGTCGCTGTCTGCGGTGGGCGGGCTTATCAATGCCGGGGATTTCGTGGATGTGATCGCCCAGCTTAACGTTCCTTCCCAAGACCCTGACAAGAAAACCGTGACCGCCATGATCTTTCAGGACCTGCAGGTCCTGGCGATCAATACTAATTTAAATGACCCGGGGGCATACGATGAGCAGCAGGCAAGCTCTCTTAAGATCACCTTCGCGGTCGATCCCCAGGAAGCGGGACTTTTATCCTTTGCGAACAAGAATGGCACCCTGGAGCTGGCACTGCGTTCCCCCAAAGAAGGCAAGCGTCCGCCGGTCAAAGCTTCAACGTGGAAGACTTTGGCGGATTATGTCATGCGTAATCAAGGGTATGATATTGAAAATCCGGACGGAACTCCTGAGGCCAAGGTCGAAGAAAAACCAAGCATTCAAATTTTCAGAGCAGGCAAGGAACTCTAATTAATGAGAAGTGACCTTATAAAGAAATTTTTAAGCATTGCGCTAGGGTTTGCTTTGATCGGGATTTCGATGCCGCAGTCATCCGCTGATGATAATTCATCGGTGAACACCTTTGTTAACATGATTAATGGCGACCCGGGCATGAGTGACGAGATCTACATGGTCTTAGGCGATGTCCAGGCGATCCCCGCACGAGGATTGACGCGCGTTTCAGTGACAGACCCCGAAGTAGCGGATATCGCAGATGCCCAGGCGGATAAAGTTTCCCTGCTGGCCAAGCGGGCTGGGTCGACGGTATTGTTCATGTGGGATTCGGAAGGTAAGCACAGCATTAAGGTGCGCGTGGCCAATGAAGACCTGTCGGCGCTCAAGACCCGTCTGCAAAAGGTATTGAGCGAAGGGGGATATGCAGGGGTTTCCCTGGAAGTGAACTGGAATGAAGGCAAGATAGTCATGACGGGGAATTTATCCAAAGAAGAAAAATTCCAGTTGAACAATATCCTTCAGCCCTACAGCGATAACATTTTGAATTTGATCAAAGAAGAACACGACGAAGACCTGATCCAGGTGGACATGCAGGTCGTTGAAATCAGCACCACCCTCGAGAAGAATTTAGGCATCCTGTGGGGTACCAATACCACCAATACCAGCACCGATGCCAATGGGAACACCACGACAACATCTACCAATAGCAACCAAGTAAATCTTAACTATACCGAAAATCCTCCAGGAGGTAATTCGTTCGCAGATTTGTTTAAGATAGGAAGTTTTCAACGGACGTCGCCTCTTGAGGCCACGGTCAATGCCTTGGTTCAAGAAGGCAAGGCAAGGCTTATTTCAAAGCCTCGCTTGGTGGTTGTCAGCGGCAAGCAAGCCAGTTTCCTGGTGGGCGGAGAAATCCCTGTTGAGACAACGACTACCAATACCACCGGTACCACTCTGACGCAAAGCACGACGTATGCGCAGTACGGCGTTAATATGACGATCACCCCAACCATCCGTGAAGGGAAGGTTGATGTGCTTCTTAATGTGGATATCCGGGACATTGACCCAGCTAATTCATCCAATGGTAATACTGCTTTCATCACGCGTACTGCCTCTACCGACCTTTTTATGGATAACAAGCAGACCATTGCTCTTGCAGGGCTGGTCAAGTATACTGACAGCAAGCAAATAACCGAAGTACCGTTCCTATCCAGAATCCCTATCCTTGGCGCACTTTTTAGGAATGTCAGCACTCCTTCCGCGGACACCAATACTGAAATGGTTATCATTCTCACACCGACGGTATTAACTGATAAGAAATACGCGAGTTCACAGTTGGCCATGCCTACACCCTCGGAGATAGATTCCTGGAATGAGATTGACTCCAAATACAAGCATGAGCCTTTGGGCTCGGATTGGCCGCCGCCTAAGGTAGCGACACTGGAAAATAATCTGTGGGAAATGGACGAAGTGATGAATTACGCCCGCATGGTGCAGCTTAAGATATCCAGGGTCATTTTTAATTATCAGCAGTCGAGCCTGGAAGGGCAGACAGGCACGGTTAAGCTAAGGCTATGTATTCTTAAAGACGGGGAATTGGGATCAGAAGAAGTGACCGAATCGTCAGGCAGCGACACGCTGGACCACGATGCTTTGCAGGCCGCCAAGATCGCAGCACCTTTTGATGCGTTTACGTCGGGGATGGACCAGGAAGATCTGGTGTTTACGATCCCCATCGTTTATAACCAGCCCTCGATGAAGGTCGTTGATCAGGATTAACGAGGCTTCTTACCGTAAAATAAAAAATCATGACATCCAAGGTTATCACAGTATTCAGTAACAAGGGCGGGGTTGGAAAAACCTTCATCGCGGTCAATGTTGCCTGCGCGCTGGTTGCTAAAGAAAAGCGCGTTTTGTTGCTCGACTTAAATCTGCAAGCCAGCCAGGACATGGCGCGCATGCTTAATTTGTCCCCGACACATTCCCTCGTCGATATTCTGGCAGACATGGAAGCGCCGGATGTGATCAAGCACAATATTGAATTGCACGCCAGCGGTGTTCATTTCTTGCCCGGCGTCAACGCGCCCCGCCAGGTGGGACATATCACGGCGGACAATCTTCGTATTTTCTTCAAAAAAGCAACCGCTCAGTACGAGTATATTATCGTTGATGGCGGAAGCATTTTTACAGAAACCTTGATTAGCATCTTGGACTGCTCAAATCTGATTTTGATGGTTGGTACCCCGGACATCCTTTCCGTATATCAGGTCAAAACGAGCCTTGAGATCCTGCAGAGCATGCATTTTTCTGTCAAGATGGTGCGCCTGATCCTTAATCGCGCGGAGAGCCGCGGCGGCGTCGCCTGGCAAGAAGTTAAAGAGGCTTTGGCCTGTGATGTGTTTGCACTGGTTCCTTCCGACGGGAAAACGGTAGGTGTGGCTCTCAACCGGGGCGTTCCGTGTGTCATTGATAATCCTAAAACGCGCGTCTCAGAAAGTTTCTTTGATATTGCCGACCGGTTAGGCGATGAAAGCATTTATGTGCAGGCTAGCGATATCGTCAAGCTGCGCGCCATTGATGAGACTTCCAAAAAAAGCAATCAGTTCTGGGAGAAATTCGGCATCACGCCCAATGTGGGCAAGGCAGTGACGGATTATCAAAGGGAAGAAGACGAGATTATCAAGGTCAAGCGAGCGGTGCACCACAGCCTTGTTGAGCGCATGAACCTGCAGAAAATGTCCCAGCAAATATTGAATGACCCAAGCCAGGCCGCCAATCTGCGCAAGGCCGCGGAAAAAGTCATCACGGAACTTTTGTCGGAAACATCCGGCTCGTTTCTTTCCAGCCATGAAGAGCGCGGCCGTTTGGTTAAAGAGATTGTTAATGAAGCGCTGGGTCTTGGCCCTCTGGAAGAATTCCTGGCTGATGAGACTATCACGGATATCATGGTCAATAACAAGGACGAGATCTTTGTTGAGCGTAACGGCAAAATATTTTTCACTAATAAGCGATTCATTTCCAACGAACAGGTCCGTGCCACGATCGACCGCATCATCGCACCATTAGGCCGCCGTGTTGATGAGTCAACACCCATGGTCGACGCGCGTCTTCCCGACGGGTCTCGTATCAACGCGATCCTGCCGCCCCTTTCCCTTAAAGGGCCCATGATCACGGTGCGCAAGTTCGCCATGGACCGCTACACTATTGATGATCTATTGACCCGTTTTACCAGCCTTTCACAGCCCATGGCTGATTTTCTTAACGCCTGCGTCATCGGCCGCAAGAACATGATCGTCTCCGGCGGTACCGGTGCCGGTAAAACAACCTTGCTTAATATCATTTCGCAGTTCATCCCGGACAATGAACGCATCATCACCATTGAAGACGCGGCTGAGTTGCGTTTGATTAAAACACACTGGGCCCGCCTGGAAAGCCGTCCGGCCAACATTGAAGGCAAGGGTAAGGTTACGATCCGTGACCTGTTTGTCAACACCCTGCGTATGCGCCCGGACAGGATCATCATCGGTGAGTGCCGCGGACCGGAAGTTTTGGACATGCTGCAGGCCATGAACACCGGCCACGACGGGTCTTTGACCACCCTGCACGCCAACACCACCCGGGACACCATTTCACGTATGTCATCAATGGTTCTGCTTTCAGGCATTGAATTGCCGTTACGCGCCATCCATGAAATGGTGGCTTCTGCCGTACAGATCATTGTCCAGATAAACCGTTTCTCCGACGGTACCCGTAAGATCACGGCGATCACGGAATTGACAGGCAGGATGATTGAAGGAGTGCCTGAGATGATCGACATCTTTGTGTATGAACATAAAGGGATCAATGCCGATGGTCAGGTCCAGGGGAAATTTGTCGCCACCGGATACATTCCTAAATGCCTGGAAGAATTTGTCACCCGCGGCATACCGCTTAGCAAGACCGTCTTTGAAAGTGATAGCCATGGGCTGCCTCACGGCTAAGGTCATCTGATGATCGTCAACACTACCCGCAACACTGTCATTGCTTCAAATGTGGTGATCACCCAAAATCCTTTGCAGCGCATGAAAGGGCTTTTGGGCCGCAATGAACTTCCGCCCGGAGAAGCCCTGGTTATAACGCAGTGCCAATCCATCCACATGTTCTTTATGACATTCCCCATTGATGTGATCTTTTGCGACGGGCAAGGCAAGGTGGTTGGTCTTTGCCCGAACATTAAACCCTTCTGTCTTTCCCCGATTTTTTTCGATGCTTCACAAGCCATTGAACTTCCTTCAGGAAGCATTGCATTATCACAGACTCAAATGGGTGACCAGATAACGTCGTGAGAAATGATTTTCGTTTCATTGACGCTCAATAACAGGGTGTTATAATATTAATGTCCACACTGGACATTCTATGGGCGTTACTTATAAATTAAAGGATGAGGTTGTCCGTTTTATCATCAGCCAAAGGCAAAGTAGTCCGCTATCTTCCTGCCGCCAATTGGCTGAAGCAGTGTCTGTAAAATTCGGGCTTCGTCTTTCCAAATCATCAGTTCACGATGTGCTTAAAGAATCCGGCATCGTAACGCCCAGGGGCCGCAAGCCCAAGAACACTTTCAAGATCCCTCAAGAAAAAAAGAAACAGATCCAGGAGAGCCTCTCACAAGTAAAATTACTTGTACCACCTGTCGATAGGGTTCCTGTCCTGATTGAAGATCATGCCCAGCCGTCAGTTATCCTGGGCGAAGCGAAGGATCCTAAAGTGTTTAATGATCCTTTGCCGGTTGATCGTAAAATAACGGATGAAAAGCGAGAAGAAACAATAGATCCGTTAGAGTATGAAGGGGCGGGTAATATTTTTCTGAAGGCAGCACGTTGGGACCTGGGGATTTTTTCCGAGGGAGAGATTAGAGAAAAAGAATGGCTTTATTATTTGACCTATAGCAAGGGTATTAAGGTAACCCTGGAAAACGACAAAAATTTCTTCATTGAACTGCCTTTACCGCTGGAGCGCTGTATCAGGGAAACGGCAGACGGACTCGTTAATAATGTCAAGCCCTTCATCGCAGACAAGGTATCAGACAAGGAGCTTTTTGAAGCGTCGATGGAGGCCAGACCAGGATTTAAAATCATAAATTTTACAATTGTGGATCAATATGACCATGAAATACTTATTTTCGATAACATAATAGAGTTTGAAAGAGCATTTTTATTCCAAAAAAGGGTATTTGTGGAGAATTATGAAAATGATTTTATGAAAAGAGCAAAATCAGTATTTTTATCGCAAACAACTGATAATATTAACTTTATGGATAATTTGATGAATTTAAGAGGATTTAATGGCTCAAGTCAATATGAAAATGTTGTAACATTATTAGTGGATGATGTTTATGGCAATAAATTTGACCTCCAAGAAGCGGCAGAGAGAATAAATGGGATGTATTTAAGAGATGAGAAAGACAAATTGGTGAAGGTTAAAATTCAATCTGCACGTGGTTGACAGCGTATACTATATATGGCATACTTTTATTAAGTAAAGCTAAATTGTATTGACAGCCCTTTTAGGGCTTTTACATAAATGAAAGACCCTGTTGTAGTTGCAAAGTTCCTCGCTCCTGTTATTAAGGGGAAGGGTCTGGTTGGTCTTCTGGCATGGAAGGTGGACAGCGATGATCCAAAAATTGAGAAACAAAAACGCGCAGAACCTAATTGAATACGCGATCATCGTTGCTTTGATCACAGCGGCCATGGCTGCTATGAGCACCTACGTGTTTCGTGCTTTTCAGGGAGAGCAGAAGATGATCACTGAGGATAATCTAAGATAGTTGAACCTCGAATTTTCCGGAGGGATTATGAATATGAAGAATAGAAGAGGTCAAAGCACGGTGGAATACGTGTTGCTTGTGACCGCGGTGTTGACTGTTATCATCGCGTTTGTGGCCAACAAGAACAGCGCGTTCCAGACGCAATTGACCAACGGTCTGTGCGCGGCAGTCCAGGACATGAACAGCTTGGCCGGGACATTGTCCGACTCGCATCAACCCAATGGGCAGATACAGGGCGGGACACCATCACAATATTCAGTCAATGTCAGCTTATAAATTAAGGAGAAAATAAATGTTAAGAAATTTCCTGAAAAATAGAAAAGCCCAAAACACCGCGGAATACGCGCTGTTGATTGCACTTGTTGTCGCGGGCGTCATCGCCATGCAAACGTATTGCCAGCGCGCCCTGCAAGCCCGTATGCACGATGCATCGACATACCTGGCTTCCACAAGCAATGTTATCGGCAATTCCATGCAGTATGAACCGTATTACCAGGTGAGTAATTATGTTTCGGATACCAACAGCCAGGCACGCACGGCCCTGGGCAATGGATTGGTAGGAGCTGATTCAATGAGCAACAGCGTCAGGACAGGTTCCCAGAACTCGTACTATAACCCGGCGGACCAGTCACTGAATACGACGCTATAACTTAAACGGTATATTTCAAGGAGGACAACATATGTTGCAATATCTTAACCAAAAACGCGGGCAAAGCACCCTGGAGTACGCGGTCTTGATCGTTGTCATTATCGGGGCCCTGCTGTCCATCCAGGTGTACATCAAGCGCGGGGTGCAGGGACGTTTGAAGAGTGCTGCGGACGACATCGGGGACCAGTATTCCGACGGTAATACCAACGTGATCAAGATCACGCGGACTGAAAGCAACACCGAGGAGACGTTCAACGCGGGTAATTCCACCTATAATCTGTTAAACGGTGAGATCACCAACACCACGACGAATTCCATTATCCTTAACACCCAGGCAGAATATTGGGGAGATAAGGGATAACGGGGAGTTCGGATAAAAGGATGTGAGTATGCGCCACAACAAAGGTCAAAGCACGGTGGAGTATATTGTCATCGTCACCGCGATCCTTGCTGTTATTATTGCTTTCGCGCTTAGTCCTAACAGCCCTTTTCAGGCGCAGCTGAACAATGTGCTTAATACAGCGACTCAAAGCATGGGCAACGCGGTGAGCCAGCTGTAAACTGCACGGATCGAGGCGAGGCATGGACAATAAAGGCCAGTCGATATTGGCGGAATACATCATGATTTTTTTTTTAGTCATCGGCGCGGCAACGGCGATCACCACCTTTGTGCAGCGCGGCCTGCAGGGGCGCATCCATGACGCAGGGCATTTGATGATGGATACCGCGAACAACGCCCTGTCCCAGTGCGACGGCTGCCAGTCCGCGACCGGCAATGTGATGTATGAGTATGAGCCTTACTACGCCCAGACGAACTCGTATCAATATCAAAATGAATTAGATTCCTCGGGGTTGACGAACGGTTCCAAGCCCGATAAAGACGTTTACAGAAATAACATTAATTCGATCGTCCAGACCATCGCCAACAGCCAGCAGTTGCCGCCTCTATGCGCTAATGGAGGGTGTTGATATGATGCGCATCCGCCGTGGGCAAACGATTTTGGAATACACCATGATCGTCGGTATCGCGACCCTGGTGCTCTATTACATGGGCACAGGTTTTAAACGCGGTGTTCAGAGCATGGTGAAGATCACGGCAGACCAGGTGGGCAACCAGGCGAATTCTGACCAGGACTACAACGATGCCATCGCGGGTCACATGGCCTTTTCTTCGACCGTGACCAATGATGTTCACAATAAACTGGTCTCGGTGCAGAACAATTTAATCACAACGAATGATAGTGACACCACCAGCACGCTGGCTAATGTGTACACCAACGGCGGCTTTAATCCGTCGGGGGAATAAAGGACAGGCCTATGTTCAACCGTAAAGGGCAGACGATATTGGAATACACGGTGATCCTGATCATCATCCTGGGGGTTTTGGTCGCCATGAGGGACTACATCAAGAGGGGCTTTCAGGGCCGGTGGAAATCAGCGGCGGATCAGTTTGGGGACCAGTACGACCCTAATGCCATCAATTCCAGCATCAATTATTCGACCCAGACCAACGGCCAATCCGTCATCACGACGGAAAGCGGGGTTTACGCCGGTGTACAGGGCGAATGGGCCAATCAGGTGGACATCACTAATTCAGTTGAAACGAAAACAGGGTATACTCAGGTGGGAAGCTGATGATCAAGCTACAGGATAATAAGGCACAAGCTGCGGTTGAGCTGGCCGTATTCGGCGCTGTCCTGATCTATATCATCGGTTCTATCGTGCGCACCGCTGTTAGTAACAGCTACACCCAGGACTATAATTTTCAGGCCTTTCGCCTGGCCCTGTTGACAAGCTGGCAGACCAGTACCCCGAATCCGTATAATCCGAACATATCACATAACAACGCCACTGTTCTTTTCGTGCAGGACAGGCTTTCTCCGGATCCTGGTAAATATGGGGACGTGGACCGCAACCCTTATATTGCTCAAGGTTCGGGAACTTTTTCTTATGAGCTGGATTATCCTTTGGATTCCGCTTCAGCGGTGAAGGACAACGCGCCGATTATGGATGTTTTTATCAACGGCGTGCACTTTGCTTTTACCACCGCGAGTTACGGGTCATATGATTTAAAGAAGACCAGTTGTGGTAGCGGAGGTCCGTATAGTCCGCCACAGACCCAGGCCCAATGCCTGCAAAACCAGTGCCTTCGCAATAACAGGGAATGGAAAGGCGGGTATAAATTGTTTTATACGATGGACCCTAATGGTTCTCCTGCCAATGGGATCCCGACATTTCCACCAACCTGCAATAGCGATCTGACCAAGGATACAGATGGAGGGATATGCGATGACAAGGATGTATTTGATCTTGGACGTAACGGCCAGGACATAGTGCCCAGCAGTTTACGGAAAAGCATTTCCTGGGCATGGGCCGCGACACCGGCGGCATCAACATCTTCCATAGGTTTGAACACTGATTCCAATGAATTCCCATCCTATGATGTAGACGGCAGATTAAAAGAAGTGACAATTTTTGGCTTTAACGGAAGTTCGGTGCAATTCGAAGATTTTCAAGGAGGGGATATTGACGCAACATGGGATCTTACTTCCTGCAAGCCCAAACCGGGTCTGTTAAACAGCTCGGAGATATATACATTCACTTCCAATGCCGGTGCCAGCGGTCCCTCGCAAGGACCAACCTATTTACAGATCAAGGAAGGGAATTTGTATAACCCGGGCAATGGCCATTATGTCCGCAGCATGGATTCTCATGATAACGTCGACGTGGTGCAGAGGGAGATCCAGTTAAGTAACAACAATGGGGAATGGTGCAAGATCGGCGGGAAGGCCAACGGCATCCCTAATCCTGTTGAAGCATGCTCAAACAATTGTTTTTCAGCAGATACCATCACCAAGACATGTTTGGATACCAATACTAATATTATTTTTGTCCGCAGCCGCTTACAAAATGTGACGGGTCACGCGTGGCTGACGGACATCGCGGGACAGATGAAGGTGCAACAATGATGATTATGCGGGATAAATCAAAAGCACAGTCGACGATAGAATTCACTTTTGCTTTGGTCGCGGTGATGCTGTTGGCCTACGGCATGGTGCAGATTTTTCGCTGGGCAGGGCTGGATTTGGCTAATCGCCGGTTTTTACAGGACAACTCCTTTGTCATCAAGGGCAATGACCCGACGAAGATGCTATCCAGCAATGCAGGGGATACCTTCCTGGAAATGGGCTCAGTGTATCACGGGACCGTGACAAATGGGAATTAAGCTTATGAGGAATATCAAGGGACAGACAGCGTTGATCATGATTTTGGTTTGCGCGGCGGCGCTGATCCTTCTGGCGATCACCATGAACTGGGGCAAGATCGCCCAGGTCAGGACCATGGTGACCATCGCCGCTGATACAAGCGCCATATCAATGGCCTCAGGGCTGGCCAGCTACGGGCAGATGCAGAAGCAATCCTATTTAAAGGCAACGGGATGCACCCCCAGCAGTTCAGATGATTGCTCAAGGAATCAGTATGTGGGATCAACGGGAACGGTCCTCTCGCTTATAGAACTTATCATTGCCATCATTATCCTCATCATTGCCGTTGTTTTTACCTATGGGGCAGCACTCATATTTTTAGCAGCGCTAAGCGTCGCTCTTGCGGCGGTGAACTTGGTTCTTCAAGTCGCGGTTATCCAGCCAGGGATCACCGCACAGTGGAATAAATTACAAGCCAATCAGCCGGTATCACAGCAGATCTATGAAAGCGGTGTTGCCTTGGCCTTGCAAGCCATTGTCACTGACCAGGCACAGGTCACGGATTATCTGGATTGGAATTCCAACAATATTTACGGATTCACCAACGGACAGCCTAATGACAGTGTCAGCCGTTTCGCGATTTTTTACGCGGATCGCTTGAAGGGGATAAATAAGATAGTCGGTGTTCCTTATAATACCACCTCTAACCCCGGTCCGTGCGGCCGCAGCAGTTCGGGAACCAGCTCAACATCGACGGTCACCGCGACTGAGGCGATGCCCAATTCTGTCATTTACGGATGGATCGACAGGGACATCAACGGGCAAACCGGATACGCGCATCTTGTCGAGGTCACGGCATTTTCAGGGGGCCGTAACGGAGGGAGCAGTTTATTTCAAGTCTGCCCGCCGTATATCCTGACAAGTACAAGCGGAGGGCTTGCGACAACGCGTTATTACACCCTGATGAACCGTGACGGGCTTGTCTATGTCGATGTCAAGCGCTGGGACCAGGACCATTCATTTATCACCTTCCCCAATGGACGTAATTTATGGGCGATGCTGGGCGGTTCAACGCAGCAGAGCACGGACCTGTCGTCATGTTTTAATCAGGGCGGTTTTGGCTATGGGCTTACCGGAACTACATCCGGCGGGATCACGACAGCGATGGGAATGGCGGGGGCTGCGAGTGGTGTGGTGGCCCAGGATATGAAGAGCCTGGGAGATGCCTTCATGGCCAATGGTGACATTCCCGGAGTTTCCAAGGTCCCCGGTGAATGCACATCAGTTGCTGAAGAATTGCTGGCCGGCGGCGTGGAAGCAAAGATGTGCGCGTATTATATTGCCAAAGGAAATGCTACGGACACCACCTCTGGTTTACAGGACCCGGATTACACGGTGGAATTCTATAAATGCCCGAACAACGTACCGAGTGCTAAACTATGAGAAGTTTAAATGAAAAAGGATTTTCTGTTGTTGAATACGCGGTGTTGATCGTGATTGTCATCACAGGGCTTTTTATGATGCGGGGGTATATCCAGCGCGCGATCTACGGCAACTGGCAGCAGGCAGGGCAAAGTTTTGCTTTTGGCCGTCAGTACGATGCGCAAAAAAGTGTTGCCTGCGATTATGCCGGAGGCATGTGGTATGATCATAATTGTTTCGCGAATCAAATGAGCCGCACTAATTGCGTGGCGGATGGTGTCGGTTCCTGTGAATCAGCAGCGAGGGCCAGCTGCACGGCCAATTGCGGACAAGTAATGTAACAAATTCATATTTATCCTGAAAATCTATGCTTATCTTCTGTCTTTTCCTCATCTATATTTCCATCGCCATTTTAGCCCATTACTTTGGTCCTGCCCTGCTTGAAAAATCTGCCCAGTTAAGCAAGGAGCAGGCCAAGGGTGTCGTCGGGCAGGTGGACAGATACATGGAGGATAAAGATGTCAAGCTGATGTACCAGATCACCATGGCCGCGCCGATTGCCCTAGGATTGGCCGCGCTGTTTTTCTTACCAAGTGATCGAAGGATGATCGGACTTGTTGCCGGGGTTATCCTGGGGTTTCTTTTGCCGCGGATGTATGTCAGCCACATGATACGGGTCAGGAAAGAAAAGTTCAACGATCAGCTCATGGACACGATCATGATCATGTCCAGTTCTTTCAGAGGCGGTTTGAGTTTGGTGCAAGCGATTGAATCCGTGGTCGACGAAATGTCAGAGCCCAGCAAGGGCGAATTTGGTATCGTCTTAGGTGAAAATAAAATGGGTGTTGGTCTGGATGAATCACTCAACCGTCTTTACAAGCGGATGCCTTCTCCGGCGATGCAGCAGATGGTGACCGCGGTTTTGCTGGCACGAGAGACGGGTGGTAATTTACCAGTGATCTTTTCGCGCATCGTTAACAGTACCCGTGAACGCAATAAAATTGAGAAAGATTTACAGACGCTTACCGTGCAGGGAAAGATCCAGGCGATTGTCATGACCGGCTTACCGGTATTTTTCTTTTTCACCGTCTCGGCGTCAAATCCACATTTCTTTGATATCATGCTCCATTCACCGATCGGCCAGCAACTGCTGATCGCGTGCGTCATCTTATGGCTTTTAGGAGCAATCAGTATCTGGAGAATTTGTACGTATAAGGACATGTAAAATTATGTTGCTGCCATTATTTTTATTATTCGTTTGTGGATTTCTCCTGATCATCGGTGTCTGGCCGTTGAATTTTGAAGAACGACCGAAATTGCAGATCAAGGAAGGCGATCAGATGGAAGATTATACCATCGCCTCCGAAACAGAGAAGAAGGTCGGCCCCCTACGCTTTTTATTCAGCAAGATAGCGATCATTAATACAAAACTTGCATTCTCACCGACCGGCCGGCGCATTTATAAGAGCCTGTCCATCGCCCGGACAACACTGACCGTTGAAGAGTTCTTTTTGATCAAGGAACTGTTGGTGGTTGTATTCACCATATTTGTTTTTAATGTCACTGACAGCAAGAGCAGTCTTTTTATCTTTTGGGTGCTGATGGGTGCGGTCACGGGATATATGCTGCCGGAAGTGTGGTTAAGCGGCAGGGTCAAGAAGATCAAGGGCGAAATGTTGAAATTCCTGCCGGACACGGTGGATCTTTTGGGTCTTTGCGTTAACGCGGGGCTGGATTTCATGATGGCACTTAAATATGTGGTGGAGCGATCAAGTCCGACCGTGGTCACGTATGAATTGCGTAACATGATGCAGGAAATTAATGTGGGTAAACCCAGGCGTGAGGCGTTAAGGGATCTGGCTAAAAAATATGAGCTGCCGGATCTTTCGACTTTTTCCCGCACCTTGATCCAGGCTGACCGCATGGGTACTTCGGTCACAGACGCGCTTAACATGCTTTCCGATGACATGCGGGATGCCCGTTTTAGAAGGGGCGAAGCCATGGCTTTGAAGGCGCCTTTAAAAATGCTGGTTCCGCTACTATTCTTTATTTTTCCCGTTGTAGCCATTTTAGTTGCCGGACCAGTCTTCCTGGACTTCTTCCAAAACAATCCACTTAAGGGATTGTCTCACTAATAGTCAGAATGGAAATTAATAATTTCCATTCTGACTTGTTTTAACCATAAAAAATCTAATTCACATATAATAATTTCCATTCTGAGTGTTCACCTCATTATTTGATTTTACATTGCCATCCTCGGCGAAGCAAAAATTTAAAAACACTTTTTGAATCTATACAATAAAAGATGAATTTTGCAAGAAGAACATATTATTTTTTCATTAGGAATATAAATTATTGAAATATATAGGCTTATGTAAAAAAATAAATTTGCTAAAATTTGCCATTTGTATATAATATGCTATACTTCAAGTGTCGACGAGAAGTTGGGTTCAAATTAGCTAAAATATGAGCCAAAACCTTAATAACGCTGCTGAATTTCCCCGCAATTCTGCTCCCGCAGATAATTTTCCATTTGTTAGCCGCTTTAATAAATGGATGAAGGTGATCGCTGTTGCCGTTTTAACAGCCTTTATCCCGAATCAAGCCAGCTGGGCTTTTGGTTATAACCCGGCCGTGATCTATCAAAATCCAGTTTCATTTTTTACAACACCTGCGATTACCATGCCGATGCCTAAACCGGTTTTACAAATTGCCGGCAGCATGGAATATTTGCTCAAACAAATTCAGGATAAACCCGGTCTTCGTTTTGAATTAAATCTTGATGCAACAAATCATCCGCGTCAACTGAGCATTGATACCAAAACAACCTTCACCGCGGAGAAGATCGACCAGGTCACCCGCTGGATCAAAAGGCCAGATCTTCATCCGATCAATTGCGGCATATATGCCCTAAAGGATGTTCTGCAAGCGCATGGTATTAAACGTTCTTTATCTGAGCTTTCGGTGATGACGATGTCGGTGGATATCATGGCGGATATTATCAAGGTCGGCGAGCCCAGACTTAAGACCACATTATTTGCGATCAACAAAACCGCCCAGGCCCTGGGGCTTGATTATCAAAGTGTAAAAGTGGCGCCCCAGGACATGTTCAAATTAAAGACCCCCTTCATCGCACATTTTAAAAATGAACATTTTGTTACCGTAGAAAAGGCAGTTGGCGGAAAGGTTTATTACACTGATCTGGATTTCCCGCGCATTGTTGATCAGAAGAGCTTTCTTAAAGT
>Ga0206807_1024_pt1 | contig 36368 bp, 32 predicted proteins | sample Alteio_BWOrgCont_57_FD_152915 | JGI IMG/M metagenome (GOLD analysis project Ga0206807, IMG submission 152915) | Enriched cells from forest soil in Barre Woods Harvard Forest LTER site, Petersham, Massachusetts, United States -... | ecosystem: Environmental > Terrestrial > Soil > Temperate forest >...
TATAGGCGTATTTTTTAGCTGGAATAAATTTACCTCCCGTGACCTGCCTTTCAACGTTCTAAAATTCTTTTGTATCCTGATCCTCTTTACCGTTATGGCTGGCCTTTTCAGTTTCTTTGCTGGTGACAAAGGCTCTGCCCGTTTTACAAGCGGGGGAATTATCGGTGTTGTTTTTAGCGGGTATTTGATCGGGTACTTTCGCCCTTTGGGGGCGTTGATTATTTTACTGACATTAGGCGCTCTGACGCTGGTCGTCACCGGCGAGTTTTTGGTCTCACCTTTTTTTATCTGGCTGGGACTTGGGATCATGCGCGCTTTTCAACGGATCTTTAAGGCAGTTCCCATCCCGGCAGTTCCTCGAAGAAAATCCCAGGCTGAGAGCAGTGAAGCTGAAGGGACCAGAAAGAAAGAAGTCCTGCAACGCTCATCAGTACCCATTCAGAATGACAAACAGCAGGAAAAATTCAGAAGCACGGTAATACCCGCGCCTAAGGCTGCGGAACCTAAAGCAGAACCATCAGCGGTGAAACCTAATATCCATATTGTAGCTGCTCCCAAAACAGAGGCTGTGCCAGAAGCAGCCAAGCCTGCCAAGACCATTGGAGAGTATCATCTGCCCAGTGTCGATCTGCTCAAAGATCCTCCTGTCGTCTCAGACAATAAGATCCAGGAGAGGCTGATGGATGGGGCCAAGATCCTGGAAGAGACGCTGGCTGATTTCGGCGTTAATGTTAAGGTCGTGGACATTGAGCGTGGTCCTGTGATCACCCGTTATGAACTGCAGCCGGCGCCTGGGGTTAAAATCCAAAGTATTTCCAGTTTGACCGACGACTTGGCGCTGGCGTTGAGCGCTTCGGCGGTACGTATTTTAGCGCCAATTCCCGGCAAGAACAGGGTGGGTATTGAAGTGCCCAATGGTTCTTCAGCCGCTGTATTCCTGAAAGATGTGCTGACCCAAAAACATTTGCGTCCGACCAGTTCAAAATTGGATTTGGCCATCGGGAAAGACACCTCGGGTAAAGCGATCGTGACAGACTTGAGCGAGATGCCGCATTTATTAGTGGCAGGAACAACAGGTTCAGGAAAAACAGTTTGTCTAAACTCATTGATCATGTCCATCCTATTTAACGCTTCGCCCTCCGAGGTCAAGTTCATCATGATCGATCCTAAAATGGTGGAGCTGGTGCCTTATAATGATTTGCCTCATTTGCTTTGTCCGGTTGTGACCGACGCTAAGAAAGCTGCCCCTGCTCTAAATTGGGTGGTGATGGAGATGGAATCGCGCTATAAACAATTTAATAAAGAAGGTGTACGTAATATCAAAGGTTATCATGAAAAAGGTTTGCTGATGCCATATATTGTGGTGGTGGTTGATGAGCTGGCAGACCTGATGCAGGTTTCTGCCAAAACGATTGAAGGAGCCATTGCCCGTCTGGCGCAATTGGCGCGCGCGGCCGGTATCCATTTGATCCTGGCCACTCAGCGTCCGTCGGTGGATGTCATCACGGGCGTTATTAAGGCCAATTTCTCCTCTCGCATTTCTTTTAAGGTCGCCTCCAAGGTTGACTCACGCACCGTGCTGGATACCAATGGCGCGGAAACATTATTAGGCAAAGGTGATTTTCTTTTTATGAAGACAGGCGACCCCAAGCCCATGCGCGGGCAATGCTGTTTTGTATCTGATGGTGAGATCAATCAAGTTATAGATTTTATTAAAAAACAGGGACAACCGGAGTACAATGATAGCGTGCTTAAGCCTACGGCTTCTGCAGGTGTCGGATCCAGTGATGAAAAAGACGAGATGTATGATGAAGCTGTTCGTGTGGTGATCGAGACCAATCAGGCATCGGTCACGATCTTGCAGCGCCGCCTTCGCCTGGGATATTCCAGGGCTGCTCGCCTGATCGATATGATGGAACAGAATGGTCTGGTAGGACCTCACGCCGGCAGCAAAGGCAGGGACATTCTGGTGGACCGTGAAAAGTGGTTAATTGAGAATATGGGAGACGCAAAAATAAATGCCGCCGACGGACAGCAATAAGGAAAAACCTTCCATTTTAAAAGACACGCGTGAAGCCAAGGGTTTGACCCTTGATATCGTACATGAAGCGACCAAGATCCCGTTGGACGCATTAAAGGCTATTGAAGAAGGCTACTCGGTGCGCAGTTTGTCTCCTTTTTATTATCGCGGATTTATCAAGATCTATGCGGAATTTCTGGGACTGGATGTAGGGGAAACGTATAAACATTATGGCATTGACCAGCCATCGGTCAAACCCGTCCCATCATCGGTGCTGCCGGTCAAATCTCGTCGTCCATCTGCGCCAGCTGAGCCTAACGTGTTCTTGGAACAGCTGCAGGAGGGAATGGCTTTTATATTCAAGCCTAAGACCTTGATGCTTATTGTTAAGATCATCGGATTCTTGATCTTGATCATCCTGTTATTTAAGATGGCAGGCTGTGTTGCCTCGCATTTGCATAAAAAAGAAATGTCACCTAAGAGGCAAGCTGGTTTTTATGCGCCGGATAGAAGAGTTACAGCAGCTCCAGAAGCGAGCCACCATGAATCTGTCCAGGCCCCAAGCGATAATAATAAGGTTGAAGTGGCGGTAAGGGCTGATCGGGATACCTGGCTTCAGGTTAAAGCAGACGGTCATGTGGTCTTTCAAATGACCTTAAGCAAGGGTTCGATGGAAAGCTGGAGTGCGGATGAACGCATTGAATTATCCGGCAGGGACATTGAGCAGCTTGATATGGAAGTCAACGGCAAGCATGTTGGTTCCCTGGGCGGCGGTGAGCGCAGGATCAGAAAAGTTTTGGTTACACAGGAAGGATTGACGGTGAAGAAGTGAAGACGACACAGGATTTTCAAAAGGAGCGCTTGAGCGCCGGCCAGAAGGTCGGCGTTATTAATTTAGGCTGTGCCCGCAACTTGGTGGACGCGCAGATGATGCTGGGGCGTCTAAAAAAGAACGGGCACCGCATCGTTGCGTCTGACCAGGCAGAGACAGTGATCGTCAATACCTGTTCCTTTATCGAGGAGGCGCGTCAGGAATCCATCGATACGATTTTGGACCTGATTGAGCTGAAGAAACAGGGCAAGATCAAGAAGGTTATAGTCGCCGGATGTTTGGCCCAGCGCTATGGCAAGGACTTGGCGAAAGAATTCGCTGAAGTTGATGCCTTTGTCGGGACCCCGACGCTCAGCAGGGACAATATGCCCCAGCAATTGCAGCTGACACCTAAACATTTTGCCTATGTCAAGATTTGTGAAAGCTGTTTTAACGCCTGTTCCTTTTGCGCCATCCCCAAAATAAAAGGTAAATTCATCTCACGCACCATTGAATCCATTGTCAAAGAAGTAAAAGAATTGGATGCTCACGGGGTCAAGGAGATCAATATCATCGGCCAGGACATCACGGCTTACGGCATGGATGTTTACCGTCAGAAATCGTTGGCGCGTCTTTTGAAGGAACTTGTTAAGGTGATTAAGAATATCGAGTGGATACGCCTCTTATACGCGTTTCCTTCTCATGTTACCGATGAATTGATCGAGGTGATGGCTCAGGAGCCCAGGATCTGCAAATACATCGACATGCCCCTGCAGCATATCAGTGATCATATCCTGCTTGAGCAAAATCGCAATATCACGACTCAACAGACCGTTGAATTGATCCAAAAGATGCGTAAGGCCATGCCGCAGGGTTTTGTGCGCACGACCTTTATCACCGGCCTTCCCGGAGAAACAAACGAAGACTTTGAACAACTCCGTGGTTTTGTTAAGGAATTTCGCTTTGAACGTGTCGGCGTTTTTGTTTATTCCAAAGAAGAAGGAACGCTGGCCGCTGATATGAAGGCTCAGGTACCGGAAAAAACCAAGAAAGCCCGTCTGGATGCCTTAATGCAGGACCAGCAGGCCATTTCTTCGGCGATCCAGCAGTCATTTGTGGGTCGAAGCCTCAAGGTGTTGATCGAAGAAAAGGAAGATAAAAGTTCCGATACATATATCGGCCGTAGTGAATATGATGCTCCTGATGTCGACGGGGTTGTTTATGTACGTTCCCAGAAAGCATTAAAAGCAGGGGATTTTGTGCAGGTGATGATCACGGATGCCTATGAATATGACCTGGCAGGTGTTGTAGAATGAATTTGCCGAATATTTTAACCCTTTCACGCCTTGTTTTGGCTGTTGTCCTTGTATTTCTTTTAGAAGAACATTCTTCGGCAGGAAATACGGGAGCGGTGATTGTTTTTGCGATCGCTTCTTTGACGGATTTTTATGACGGGTATTTTGCTAAAAAGATGAAGCTGGTCAGTGATTTTGGCAAGATCATGGACCCTGTCGCGGATAAGTTTTTGCTGTTGTCTGTTTTTGGCGTGCTGGCACAGATAGGTATGGTCGCCTGGTGGATGTTCATGGTGATCGCCATCCGTGAAATCACGGTGACTGCTTCCAGGCTCTTAGCCATGCGCCAAGGCCAGGTACTTGCCGCAGAGCGCGCCGGCAAGATCAAAACAGTCGTGCAGATCGTTGCCGTATCAGTCATTTTACTGTATCTGGTGGCCCAGCAATCTGATTTTTGTTCCTCCTGGTTCTTTAATGTGGAAAGTCTATGGCTTGGCTTCAATGAAGTGCTGATGTATGCTGCGGTGATTATCACTGTTTATTCCGGAATAGACTACTTTCGAAATAAATCTAAAATATGAGAAATTTCCTGATCAAAGGGGTTGCGACTGTTTTGGGAGTCGGGTATATGCCGGTGGCCCCAGGCTCTTGGGCGACCGTGGTAGGAGTTATGATTGCCTATTTTTTAGGCAATAATTTACCTGTTTTTTCGATTCTTCTGGTGGTTTTATTGGCCCTGGGCATCATGACATCGGGTATCCTTGAAAAGCAGATGAAGCAAAAAGACCCCGGGATCATTGTTATTGATGAGGTGGTAGGTGTTATGATCGCCTTGTGGGGTTTGCCCCTGATCTGGTCGGTGATGATCTGCGGATTTTTCTTGTTTCGGGCCTTTGATATGTTTAAAATATACCCTATCAACCGGCTGGAAGCCCAGCCTGGCGGTTGGGGCATTATGCTTGATGATTGCATGGCCGGGGTGTATACTAATATCGTTCTGCGCATTGCTTTACATTGTGCAGGGTTGTTTTAAGTCAAACAATTGTTCCGTTGGGCTAAGTTGGCCAAGCAGCGGGGCTAAGAAGGAGAGGGAAGTAAAAATGGAACTGCAAAGTAGTAATCCGACATTGAACGAAAGAACATTTGGTGCGGCCCGCGTGGGCATTGGTGAGCCTGCGATGACCATTCAGGGCACGGTCAATAAGACCTTTATTTTATTAGCGTTATTAATGGCAGGTGCCTTCTGGACATGGTCCAAGGCTTCTGACCCAAGTGCAGCCGGATATATCAACATCGTTGGCATTGGATCCGCGATCGTGGGTTTTATCCTGGCCATTGTCACTTCATTTAATCCGAAATTCTCACCCGTCACAGCGCCGTTATACGCGGCTTGCGAAGGTTTGCTCTTGGGCTTGATCTCTGTCATGTTTGAAGCGCGTTATCCTGGCATTGTGATCCAGGCCGTTGGTTTGACCTTTGCTGTTACTTTTGCCATGCTTTTGGGTTACAAAGCGGGTTTCTTGCAAGCGACCCCGGGGCTTCGCAAAGGACTGATGATCGCCATGGGCGGCATCATGATCTTCTATGCCATCGTATGGATTGCCTCCATGTTTGGTATTCATCCGCCGGGCTTCATTAATGGTGGTGGACCATTAGGCGTTGCCTTCAGTCTATTCGTTGTTGGGATCGCTGCCATGTCCCTGGTGCTGGATTTTGACCTGATTGAATCAGGCTCCCGCCAGGGTTTGGAAAAGTACATGGAATGGTACGGCGCCTTTGCCTTGATGGTGACCCTGGTCTGGCTTTACATGGAGATCCTGCGTCTATTATCCAAGATCAACCGCCGTAATTAAAGAATCAGTTTTTTAGCACACTAATCCCCGTTAGGAATAACGGGGATTTTTTATTTGGTTTGGAATTTCTTCTTATTGCACTCGTAAGCAACGTCGAGGAGAATGAGGGTTACGGCCATGCCGATCAAGGTCCATGACGACTCATTCATAGGCAGGTGCTTGATGAGGAGTTGATCTTTGAGGTAAAACACCACCAAAAGGATCGTGATCCAGAACACGGGCTTGTGTTCTTTGCTGTTGATAAGCCTTCCCAGATCAAATGCCCACTTTTCTCCCTTGCTGTAAGGGATGAAACAGGGGATCATGGCGGGCACTTGCCTGCAGTAATCACTGTAAGCATCCTTGAATTTTTCCAATAACATGCCTTGTTCGCCTTTGATGGTGCGGTAATACATCACACCTAAAGCTAATATGAAAATTCCACCTGCGACCCATTCGATGATGCGAGGGTCACTTTTTAAGACAATGACAAAACCTAAGGCAATCAGGAAGGTCCCCAGATAGAGCGGGTTGCGGACAAAGGCATAGGGGCCTGAAGTTGTTAATTTATCATTCTTGATGGCATACCCGTTGGACCACAGGCGGATCAACATGCCTGCAATGATCCAGCCAATGCCGGCCTTCAGGGAATCAGCGTCAAGGGAGCAGAAGAACATGACGAATAGGCCGAATGGATAGATGACGGCGAATCGTGGTTTAAAGGAGCGCTGTATACGATGAGCTAGATCCATAAGGGGGCATTATACCTGAATTGATTCACTTAGCCAGCATTTTTAAAGCAGTTTGAGCAGCTTGCCGTTTGATGGCAAGGCGGGTGCCTTTAAAAAGGAATTTTTTGACAATGGTTTTGGAGCGGGTGCTGACCGAGATGAAAACCAGGCCAACAGGTTTAAGCTTACTGCCGCCGCTTGGGCCTGCAATACCGGTGACAGCCAGGCTAAAATCAGTTTTAAGTATCTTACGGGCACCCTGGGCCATGGCAGCAGCCACCGGCGCGCTAACGGCACCCTGTTTTTTGATCAGGCTAGAGGGAACGCCTAATATCTTGACCTTGGCCGCGTTGTCATAAGCGATGATTCCTAATAGAAAGAACGCTGATGAGCCAGGCATGTTAGTCAACAGATCAGCAATAAGGCCGCCTGTGCATGACTCAGCCAGGCTTAAGGTTTGTTTACTCTGGATGAACTTCTTTAAGATTTTTTCTTCAAGACGCATCGTATTAGTAATATTAGAGTTATAAACTTTGAGAATCATTATAGTGACGGGGAAATCAATTGACAAGGCCTATTTTCTGGCATATACTTTGCGGATAATTCAACTTCAGTTTGGAGACAATCATGTTTAATTCTATTGCAGAAGTTTTAGAAGATCTCAAGGCCGGGCGCATGGTCATTGTGATGGATGACGAAGGCCGGGAAAATGAAGGCGATGTGCTCATTGCCGCTGAATTTATCAACCCGGAAGCGGTCAATTTCATGGCCAGGGAAGCCCGCGGGCTTATTTGCGTGCCGATGGAAGACGCACGTCTCAACGACCTTGACCTTCATCCGATGAAGGAAGATACGAATTCCAAGCATCAGCGTTGCAATACCGCCTGGACTGTGTCCGTGGATGCGGCTTATGGTGTGACCACCGGTATTTCTGCGGCTGACCGCTCTAAAACAGTGAATGTCCTGATCGATCCTAAATCAAGCCCCAGTGACCTGGTCACCCCAGGCCATTTATTCCCCTTACGCGCCCGTCGGGGTGGCGTATTGGTGCGCGCAGGGCATACGGAAGCATCTGTCGACCTGATGCGCTTGGCCGGTCTTTATCCGGCTGGTGTCATCTGCGAGATCATGAATGATGACGGTACTATGGCCCGCACGCAGGATTTGATCAAATTTTCTCAAAAACATAAATTAAAAATTTGCACCATCGACAGCCTGATCGAACACCGCCGCAAGACCGAGAAATTGGTCCAGCGTGTTGAGGAAGCGATGCTTCCTACCGAATTCGGTGAATTCAAGATGGTGGCTTATGAGTCTCTGGTGGACCATACCGTTCATGTGGCCCTGGTCAAAGGTGTTATCGACAGTACCAAGCCTGTTTTGGTGCGTGCCCAGTCAGAATGCCTGACCGGGGACGTGTTCGGTTCCCTGCGTTGTGATTGCAATGGTCAGCTCAAGGCCGCCATGAAGACCATCAATGAAAAAGGCCAGGGCGTTTTGCTTTATATCCGCCAGCACGAAGGCCGCGGCATTGGTTTGGTTAATAAACTCAAAGCTTACAATTTGCAAGATGAAGGCATGGATACCGTCGAAGCTAACCAGGCGTTGGGTTTTGCTGCTGACCTGCGTGATTACGGCATCGGTGCGCAGATCCTGGTTGATCTGGGAGTCAAGCAGATCCGTTTGCTGACCAATAATCCACGCAAGATCGTCGGCTTAGAGGGTTATGGTCTTTCCGTTACTGAGCGGGTGGCCATCAAGATCCCTCATAATGCGACCAATGAGAATTATTTAAAGACTAAAAAAGATAAATTAGGCCACATCCTTTAATGAAAAAAAACCGTATCGCCATTGTTGCCTCGAGCTTCAATGATTTCATCACTAAGGGATTGCTCAAAGCCTGTTTGACGGAATTAGAGCGTCAGGGTGTTAAGGAAGGCCAGATCACGACCGTATGGGTGCCTGGTGCTTTTGAGATTCCCGTTGTTGCGATGAAGTTAGCCCGACGCAAAGATATCGATGCCGTCATTTGTTTAGGGGCTGTCATCCGTGGCGACACCTATCATTTTGAAGTAGTGTCTAATGAATGTGCCCGCGGGATCATGGAAGCTTCTTTAGAAGCCTCCAAACCCGTGATCATGGGAGTTTTGACGACGGATACCGTAGGCCAGGCCCAGGCACGCGCCGGTGCCAAGGCCGGTAATAATAAAGGCAGAGATGCTGCCAGTACTGCTTTGCAAATGCTTGCTCTTTTAAAGGAAATATGAGACGTCGTACACTAGCACGTGAGCATGCTTTAAAGATCCTGTATCAGTTCGATGTCGTCAAGCGCCCGATGGACGCGGTGATGGAATCGTACTGGCAGGCCGAAGAGACCAAGGATGAGGAGATCATCAAGTATGCCAATCTCCTGGCCCAGGGCATTTGTAATCAAATCAAGGATATTGACCAGAAGATCTCGGATTATGCCACCAACTGGCAGATCAAACGCATGGCCATCATTGACCGCAATGTGATGCGCATCGGCCTTTATGAGTTACAGCACACCAAGGACATTCCACCCAAGGTAGCCATCAATGAGGCGGTGGAATTAGCCAAGAAATACGGCGATCTGGAATCCAGCAAGTTCGTCAACGGCATCCTTGATAAGATCCATAAAAAAGAGATCGTCGAGCCGCAAAACTAAAAATGCCCGGCAGCGCAGACCTACACATCCACACGTATTATTCAGACAGCACTTCTTCTCCGCAGGAAGTCGTGGAGGATGCGCTCAAGGCAGGACTTTCCTGCATTGCCATCACCGACCACGATATTGTTCAGGGTGTTGAACCGACCATCGAAGCCGCCCATCCTCATGCCCTTGAAGTTGTTCCGGGCATAGAATTATCATCCGAATACGAAAATTGCGATATCCATATCCTGGGTTATTTCATCGACCATCAAAAAGGCCCTTTGTTTGACAAGATCGATCTTTTCCTGGACGCCCGCATGGAGCGCATGAAGACGATGATCATGAACCTTAAGGCCGTGGGTGTTAATAATATTGAATTTGAAGAAGTCTGCGCGCTGACGCATTCCAGGGCTGTTGGCCGGGCGCATCTGGCGACACTGCTGCATCAAAAAGGCTGGGTGCCTAATTTTAAAGCTGCTTTTGAGAAATATTTAAGTTCCGGCTGTCCGGGGTATGCGCCTAAATACAAGCAAACACCATTTGAAGCCATTGAATTGATCCAGAGCTGCGGCGGCGTGGCTGTCATGGCGCATCCGATGCTGACTCAAAAAGATGAATTGATCCCGCGTTTTGCCGCTGCTGGTTTAAAGGGTTTGGAAGTTTACTATCCTAACTGCATGCCCGCGATCACCGAATTCTATGAACGCATTGCTAAAAAGAACGGTCTCATTGCCACCGGCGGCTCAGACGCCCATGGTAAAGCAAAGTCCTATACCTATGTCGGCAAGAAAACAGTGCCGGTAGAAGTAGTCGAAGAGCTTCGTCAAGCAAGAGCACAATAATGAACAACGATTTTATCTATATGAACCGTGCCTGGGAACTGGCCTTGAAGGGCTGGGGCAGGACTTCGCCCAATCCCATGGTGGGCGCGGTCATTGTTAAATCAGGCAAGATTATTGCCGAGGGTTATCATCATTATTGCGGCGGCGATCATGCGGAAATTGATGCTTTAAAGAAAGCAGGACTTAAAGCCCGCGGGGCTGATTTGTATGTAACGCTTGAACCATGCGGTCATACGGGACGTACTGGTCCTTGCACAGAAGCTATTTTAAAAGCAGGGATCAAGAAGGTTATTGTCGGTGCCAAAGATCCTAATCGTTTGAACAACGGTAAATCCTTAAATTTTTTAAAGAAGAATGGTGTTGAAGTAGAGCAAGGCCTGCTGGCTGATGAATTAATGCGTATGAATGAGGCGTTTAATAATTGGATCACGACAGGCCAACCATTGGTGACCGCCAAGATCGCCCAAACCATCGATGGAAAGATTGCCACCTTGTCAGGTGAATCTAAATGGATCACATCGAGCTTCGCGCGTGATTACGCGCACCGTTTAAGATTTGGTTTTGATGCTATCTTGGTTGGGATTAACACCGTGCTCAAGGATGACCCGCAATTAAAAACACTGCCGGCCAAGCGCATCAAGAAAATTGTCCTAGATACGCAGGGTAAGATTTCCCCTCGCGCCAAATTATTCGCCGGTACAAGGCCAGAAGATGTCTTTGTCTTCACTGCCAAGAATCCTGATAAGAAAATAAAAGCCCAGGTCATTAAAGCGCCGCTTTATCATGGCAGGATCGATCTAAAATGGGTCTTAGCTTATCTAGGAACAAAAGAAGCAATCAGCCTGCTCATTGAAGGCGGCGGGGCAGTGGTAGGGGAAGCTTTGCAGAGAAAATTAGTCGATAAAATGATGATCTATACTGCCCCTAAGATCATGGGAGAAGGCATCCAATCCGTGCGCGGGCTCAAGTCTAAGACCCTGGCAGGTTTAGTAGAGCTTAATGACATGAGTTTTGATAAAATAGGCGATGATATCCTGATCCAGGGTTATCCCAAGAAATAAAATATGTATGGGCCCAATTGCTTCGACGGCGTAAAGCTATGTTCACTGGTATTATTCAAGAGATAGGCAGCATCAAGAAGATCGATGTTAAAAAGAATCTCCTGGTCTTTAGCATCGACTTGGGGCCTTTAGCCAAAGAAGTTCAATTAGGCGACAGCGTCTCTGTCAGCGGTGTTTGCCTGACGGTCGCTTCTAAAAAAGCGCGAGGGGCCAATTTCGACCTGATGAAAGAAACTATTGAGAAGACATCGCTGCGGTCTTTATCCGTCGGCAGTAAGGTTAATCTGGAGTTGGCCTTGCAGGCAGGCAGCCGTTTAGGCGGCCATTTTGTCACCGGGCACGTGGATGAAGTGGTAGTGATCAAGCAGATGGCCCATGAAAAAAACTGGGTGTCCCTGCGCCTTGGCATTTCCAAAGCCAATCGCAAATATTTTGTCCCCAAAGGTTCTGTGACCATTGACGGTGTCAGTTTGACGGTGGGAAAATTAGGTAAAGATTATTTCGAAGTCTATTTGATCCCCTATACCCTTAAAGTCACGACCTTGGGCCTTAGGAAAACAGGGGACCACGTCAATATTGAAACAGATATCCTGGCAAAATATCTTTTTGAAAAATAAACGGAGAGCCGTATGCGATTAGAGACCTCTGATATCCAGAAGATCATTCCTCACCGAATCCCGTTCTTGATGATCGACCGTGTCCTTGAATGCAAGCCCAACGAAAAGCTCGTGGCCGTCAAGAATGTGTCCATCAATGAAGATTTTTTCAGGGGCCATTTCCCTGATCAGCAGGTGATGCCTGGCGTCTTGATCATCGAAGCCATGGCCCAGGCCGGCTGCGTTTATTTTTATTACAGTAAAGAGCTTCAAGGCAAGTCCCTGATCTATTTTCTAGCCAAGACTGAAGCGCGTTTTCACCATCCCGTTGTGCCGGGTGACCAGTTGACCATCGAAGTAACCACGGTCAAATTATTGCCCAAAGCCGGCTTTGTCAAGGCCAAGGCCTTTGTTGGGGAAAAATTGATGGCTGAAGCAGAAATCGGCTTTGGCATCAAAGAGATCTGACCCTCGCAAACTGGCAAAATCCCTAAAAACCATATATACTTTCTTCATGTTTAGGAAGTTACTATCTATATATATAATCCTGTGTTTTATTTTCACTAACAGCACGAGTGCGCTTCCTGCCTATGCTGATGGATTTGTTTTGCCAAAACCCGGGACCATGTTGTTATTAAGCCCTTCGTTTAAGCCTGCAGTGCTTAAGGGTATCAAGGTTTTTGCGAAAGATCCTTTCAAATTTGATTTTATTCTAGACCAAGGCGACAGTGCCCAATCCGACCGGCAGCTCAAAGATGAGTCGCTTAAGCTGATTAAATATTTTTTGGCCTCCCTGACGGTGCCTCAAGGGGAGTTGTGGGTAAACCTTTCTCCTTATGAGAAGGATCGCATTGTCCCGGATGCTTTTGGCCAGACGCCCATGGGGCGTGACCTTTTGGGCCAGGATTATATCCTTAAACAGATCACCGCATCGCTCATCTACCCCGAAAGTAAATCAGGCAAAGAGTTTTGGGCCAGGGTATACGCTCAAGCCCAAAAGCAATTTGGTACGACTGACGTTCAGGTCAATACCTTTAATAAGGTATGGATCGTGCCTTCTAAAGCGGAAGTATGGGAAGGCCCGGTGGTCAACGGCCAGGCCACCGCTTATGTCACTGACGCCAAATTTAAAGTGATGTTGGAACAGGATTATTTATCACTAGAGAATCATATGGGAATTGCGCACCACCCGGCTGATATTGCTACACAGGTCAATCAATTAGGCAGCAGGGTTGTCCGTGAGGTGGTGATTCCGCTTCTTGAAAAGGAAGTCAACGAAGGCAGCAACTTTACACAGCTACGCCAGATTTATTATTCCCTGATCCTGGCGACCTGGTATAAAAAGAAGATCAAGGACAGTATCATTGCCAGGCAATATGTAGACCGCAAGAAGACGGGAGCTATTGATATTAACGATCCTACGGCGATCGAGGGGATATATCATCAGTACCTGCAGGCTTTTAAAAAGGGTGTTTATAACTATATCAAGGAAGACCCGGATCCCACGACGGGACAAAATATCCCCCGCAAATATTTTTCAGGGGGTATTGGACTGGATGAGACCCCTTATGAAATTTCGCACGGAGCTTTTCCCGTTGCTCCCAGGAAGGCGAGGAGTCTTCATGTAGAATTCTCTAATGGTGGCCATTCTAGTGCCGCAATGACGACAGCTCATATCTTGGGGGATCGGGCAAGACAAGCATTGTCAGAAGCTCATTTTAATGCAGACCTGATTTGGCGTAAATGGAGAGAAAATAGTGTTTATTTTGATGATAGTGACGAGATACAGGGCCGACTACGCGTTCTGAGCAGCAGTTCTGATATGGTCTTACCTGAAACTGAATTATTCAGTGATCGCCAAAGAGATCAAATTTATGCCATTTTACAGGATCTTCTAACAACGTCTGATCTAAATGCATTGGCGGCGGATGTTAATGCGGTGACATCAGAGGCGCAGGGCAGGGAAGTTCATTTTTTTGATGATCCAGAAGCAGTAGCAACTGCAACAGTTCCGGAAAAAGACAAAAAATGGAATGAAGTGCTTACAAAATTAAAAGAAAAAGAATGGCGGGCAACAGTTAGAAATACAGTACATATTAATTTTTCAGGGATCATGTCAGGTTTTGATATTATAGCCCAACGCAAATCCCGTTTTGCGTTGATAGCGGCTGACCAGCGTGTACGTAAGGCAATCACAGACAGTATTTTAGATCCCCGGATTTTGCATATTGAAGGAGACCACCGGAGAGAATTCGTCAATATACTCATGAATAAGCTTGGAGAAACAGGCGTATTCGATATGTTCTCGACACTGCAAGCTCAAGAATTACATGATCGTTTAATGTATATGATTTCCAATGGGCAATCATCATGGTTAAGCGGTTTGGATGGGTTTATGTATGTTCAAGAGATGTTTGAGTCCCGCAGGATCGTTTTTTTAAATTTGAATCCAGGTGAACCTGATAAATTTGAGGCAATAGCTAAATGGGAGAAGAACCATGACCTAAGTTTAGATACTATTTATACTCAAACCCTTATACCTGTTGAAATGTCTGATATTGTTGGTACTCCGCGTACAGTTTTGATCTCTCCCAATAGATCCTCGTCAGAACGGATCAGTTTTTTAAATTTACGCCTCCGCCAGATAGTGCATGATCTTAGAATGAGCATGGGATTTTTCTCGTACCTAGGTGAGTTGCTCGAGAATCTTCCTGCTATTGATGCTGGAGTAAGAGAGCATATCGAAAAACTTAAAGGTGATTTGACTAAGAAAATAGATACCATTGAAGAATATAGGGCGTATGTTATTGAGTCGATCCCAAATTTGAATTTGCTTAGACATGCAATATTGGGGCTAGAAAGCTATAGGAAGTCAGATTATGTAGGATTTCTTTGTTCAGAAATATTAAAAGCACTAGATCCGGAAAGTAATTTTATGAAAAAGGTGCTTAGGCTAAGTAATGAAGTATATGGTTCTGAAGACCATGATGTGACCCGTTTCGAGTTAGAACCATTGCTGCAGGATATCGCTATAGAAGCTAAAAAATCTGTGGAAAGCGACCCGAATCTCAAAATCCCAAAGGTCGAAGCCAGGATCGATGTTGATGTGGAAAAAGGGATCGAGCTTAATGGCGATTCTGCCAAGTTGGGCTTAGCTTTTATGAATTTAGTCAGGAATGCGATCTTCCATGGTGTCAGTGAAAAAGGAAAAGATGGTCTGGTTTCCATTAAAGCGAGTCAGGACCAGGGATGGGTAACAATTACCGTCGCAGATAACGGGAATGGAATAGCTATACAAGATTTACCCCAAATCTTTGATCTCCAATTTACTACTAAGGAGGGTTCAGGAGGCAATGGTCTTGGTCTTAGCAATGTCTTGCAAACCATTGATGCTCATGGAGGGACGATTTCTGTCGCAAGCGGAGGGTTGCAATTTTATGAAGCAAGGACCCTTATTCGTGATGATCATGTACATGAAGGGACGGTTTTTACGGTAAGGATCCCAAGAATATTTGAATTGGAACATAGCAATACAAATTTGGCTGTTCAGGGCAAAGCTTCCTTAAAAGGTGTTATACCGGGGAAAACTACACCGCCTTCCAACTCTTTAAAGAACATTCCATCTGAATCCATAAAAATGGCAACTTTTACGCAATTTGCAGCATTGACTCAAGAAGAACAAGAAAATCTAGTTGTTGAATTGAGGCGCATTTTAGACAGGGAAGATTCAACGGCAGTCTTTTCTTTTGATAGTTGGCCTGATGAAGAGATAGGAGCCTTCAGGAAAGAATTACAAAGAGGAATGGCTGATTTAGGAGATGGAGTATCTGTGAAGGTGGAGCGTTTTGACAATAGTACCAGCAGGTATGGATTATTGCTGCACATACACAAGGCAGGCGAAGGGACAACAAGTGCAGCAATGTCCACTAAAATGCAAAAATCCTCCGACGGCGGTATTGATTTAAACTCTGTTGAGCGGCAATTGAACGTAACAGGCAGAGGGACACTGCATTTTGATGCTGCAATGAACAGCGTCAGCATCAATGGCCTTACTCCTATCATTACCGGCATGGAACCGCTTGGCAGCTTTACGCAATTCATGGGTGTCTCTGCAGCTCGAGTCCATAAGTAATTACTACCATATGTATGGTTGTTGACCTCAAGCCTTTCGCCTGTTAAAATACCGCCCTTGTGTTGGATTTTCTGAAAGTCGTTCTTTTAAATTCTGAGGAAGTGCAAACGGAAGGCAAATTTTCCTGTTCAAAATTAAGGAAATTTGCACATCTCCCGAAATTTCCTCAGAGTTGTTCTATCATGTTTTAGGAAATTTCGGGAAGTAGCGCAGTTGGCTAGCGCGCTTCGTTCGGGACGAAGAGGTCGTGGGTTCGAATCCCGCCTTCCCGACCATTTTATATAACGTGTTGTAAGTTGTTATTTGACACGTGTTTGAAAATGTGTTAATCTCTAAATAGGCGTTTGGGGTAACTATGGGGTAAATCATCCCTGTTTCCCAAAGCTGAAAGGAGATTAACGTGGCAAAGCTCGTTAAGAAGGGTAAGAACTGGTATCTCAATTTAATGGTCAAGGGCATCCGTTTTCGTAAGTGTGTCGGCCCTGATAAAAAAACTGCTGAACTTGCCGCTAAAGACATTGAAATAAAAGTCCATAAGGGTCAACTGGACTTCCTTCCCAAAGACAGCGACCTTCAAAAACTCTTCACAGAATTTCTTGAATACTGCAAGACTAATAATCGCTCACCAGCCACCATAAAACGCTACACGGCCGTTATAGATAACTTCAAAGAGTATTTGGTTAAACATCCTCATATTACAAAATTATCTCAGGTAGATGTTAAATTGATAGAGGATTATAAGACTTTCCGCAAGAGCAAAGGTCAAGACGCAAGTGATACGACTGTCAACATTGAGATTACTGTACTCAAATCTATTTGGAATATGGCTATGCAATCGGGCTATACAAATGCAAATCCATTTAAAAATGTTAAATCCATCAAGGTTACTGAAAAGTTCGAGAGATTTCTAACATTCCAAGAATCCGATAAACTTTTGGAAAATACTGACGAATGGTTGTATCCAATATTTTATACTTTCCTGAAAACAGGTATGCGCAAGCAAGAGCTGATGAACCTGGAATGGAGTGATGTTGATTTCGAACGTCGGAAAATTAAAATCCGTGTGAAGGTGGATTGGACACCTAAGACCTCCGAAAGGGAAATTCCAATGACAGACGGATTGAAAGGAGTCTTGTTAAATCTCAAGAAGAAAGCTATTGGTAATCTGGTGTTCCATGATGGAGATGGGCAGATGATTGCAATTAACAGGCTCCGCATAGAATTAAAGAAGGTCACTAAGAAGGCGGGTTTCCCTGATGTTACAAAACTTCATACTCTTCGACATAGCTTTGCCAGCCATTGTGCGATGAAGGGTATCAATATGCCAACCTTACAGCAATTTATGGGCCATACGGATATAGCCACTACTATGATTTATGCTAAACTCTCGCCCGACCATTTATCAGATGAGATTAACAAGCTTGACTATAAGGCAAAGAAAAAAAGATGATGAATGATTCTCTCGATGATTTCATGGAATTTGATTTTGCTGTTGGGGCTGATATAGTTAAATGTCCACATTGCGGGGCTGATGTGCCTTGTAGCTTGTTTTTCGATGATGAAGTTGAGTGTTCTAAATGCGGGAAGAAGATTAAGAAAGATTAAATAAGGTTAAATAAGGATATTCAACCCCAGATTCTTTATTTGACAGATGAGGGCCTTAGTTGTATAAATATACTAACAATTTGAAGCCAGTGGTGCAGTTGAAGGGGTAAATCCGCCACTTAAAAATAATAAAAACCTTCGTTAGGCATATGTCTGGCGAGGGATTTTTTATTTAAAGTAAGATAATAAAATCCATGCGATATACATAACAGGATAGTTAGGAGAAAATGAAATGTCACTTTCAATTCGGGTGCAGGGTAGGTTTGGTCAAAGTGTAAATGCAACAATAGATAGACTTGCTGACTACTGTCCAATTTGCCATGTTACTGTTTCGCCAATTCAAATTGGTGCTTTTTTAAATGGAGATGATATAGATTCCGAATCTTTACAAATAGTGAATAGATGCCCAAAGGATGATTGTGGCAAGATATTCTTAGCCATGTATGCGGGAGTCAATCAAGGTATGCAACATAGAAATTGGTATTTTTATCGAACAGTTGAACCAGGTTATCCAAAATACCAGATTATTCCCGAAGCCATTACAACGCTTTCAGAGGCATTTTGTGCTATATACCAGCAGGCAAATATTGCGGAGGCGTATGGCCTAAAAGAAATTTGTGGTACGGGTTATAGAAAGGCATTAGAATTTTTAGTGAAAGATTTTGTCCTTTCGGATGATAAAATTTCAGATGCTGAAGGAAAAAAGATTGCTTCAATGCCATTATCTCAATGTATAAATTTGCACATTAAAGATACCGTAACTAAAGAAATAGCAAAGCGTGCGGCCTGGTTAGGTAACGATGAAACCCATTATTATAAAAAATGGCAGGATAAGGACATTGAAGATTTAAAGAAATTATTGCATATAACAATAAATGCAATAGATAGTCAACTAATTGCAGAACAGTATATGGAAGAAATGACAGAATAAAATTTCGTCGGAAAATAAAAAATGTTTACTAATTTAATTCTTGATGTGGTTAATTATTTTAAAAGTTCACTGAATCCAGAGCATTTTTGGGATGCGGCCAGTGCAATTGCTAATTCCTTCATGGTGTTGATGACATTCTTGTTATTAAAGTCCACGGTTAAATCGGAAAGAGATAGAAATAGGCGAGAATTTGTTGGAGAAATAGTAGCTCCTGTTTTAGTTAACTTAAATGGTGTAGAAGAGTTTTTAAGAAGCTCACCCACGTCAAGTATTGGAAGACAGACAGCTAAAGATGTATGGCAATGGGCATCTATAAAATCCAATGTAGGTTCAACAATATACCGCTCTGACAAAACAATCATTCAAGAAATTGACGATTACGACCTTCAGCTTAGAAAGTTTGACAATCTATTAACACAGCAATTAGGAACATTAGTTGCTATCATAGGAGAAGAATTTAGAAAGAAGATGTTACCGCAAGTGGTCATAGCGCCAACACCACAAGGAGTTCAAGATGTGCCGTTCTTTGATGATATTGCTTATAACGCACAGTGCAGAATGAAGCTGGGTGGAAAAGATTTTATTGTAATGCCCCTTCAATTGATATTATTTGCAATGACATTCCAAGAATATTTGGACACATTGAAGCAAGACCCGACCATAGCAAATACTGAAATCACTTATCAGGCTTTTATGATTGGTGGATTACCCAGCGCAGATTTTAATGAGGAAGTCTATAATGATATAAGCCTTAAATTGAAAGAACGAAGTCTGTCCGACCAGAACTTAAAAGAATTTGTATCCGAGTATAAAGATATTTTAAGAAGAACTGAAAAACTACGAAAAATATTATTGAAGGTTTAATCTGTTAGGAGAAGGATTTGTGTATGATTCATGGTGTTTTGGCCTTTCTATGTGGAAATAATCATTCGATTGATAGGGCTTGTTTGTGGACATTTATTAGTCAAGATTTAATCGAAAACGTTTAGATAGATGATAATATATGAATTATCAAATCACCTGAGGCCTGTGTTCATGAGTAGTTCAATTTCACCAAAAGACCAAAAAATTCTCTGGGGTCGAAGCAGTGGAAGGTGTGCGTTTAAAAGCTGTCGTAAAAATCTCATACATAATAAAACAGAGAAAGACTCTGAGTCCTTAATTGGTGAAATGGCACATATAAAAGGTGAAAAACAAACCGCCGCCCGATACGATTCCCAGTTAGGTCTTTCAGCTTGTAACGAATATGAGAACCTGATTTTGCTTTGTAGAGACCATCATAAATTAGTCGATGACCAATATAATGAATATACTGTAGAGAAACTATATGAAATGAAAAAGGAGCATGAATCTTGGGTTGACGAATGTTTAAAGGGGGAAATAACAAATGTTACTTTTGCAGAATTGGAAGTGATAACAAAATATTTAAATTCAAATCAACCACAGACTCCCGAATCATTTGTAGTTATTACCCCAAAAGATAAGATAAAGAAGAATCAACTTTCCGCAGGAACCGAGGCTTTAATAACAATGGGGATTACCCAAGCAACACAAGTTAGGAACTATATTTCCAATTGTATTGATAGTGATTTTGGTGAGCGTCTCAAGAACGAATTTGTTATTAAGTATTTACAGTTAAAGAATGATGAAAATTTGTCAGGGGATGAGTTATTTTATGGTCTTTTAGATTTTGCATCTCAAGGGTTTACTGAGTTTAAAGAAAAGGCGGCAGGATTAGCAGTTTTGGTTTATTTTTTTGAAGCTTGTGATATTTTTGAAAAATGATACTACCAACAAAACATACAGAAATAACTAATTCAATTCTTGGGATTGGTACAGAAATATTGAAATATATAGAAGATGGTGAAACTATAAGTTCTTTATGGGTCAGGGTAAGGAATTTGTCTACTATAAAAGATTTTGAAAAATTTATTTTAGGATTAGATTTTTTATATTTGATAGGCGTTATTGACCAAGATAATGGACTGCTAAGAAAGTTAAATCAATGATTCACTCCATTAAATCTGATAAGGAAAGTTTTAAAACTATAACTTTTAAAGCTGGTTTAAATATTGTTTTGGCTGAAAGAATGGAAACATCGGCCAAAAAAGAATCAAGAAATGGCTTAGGTAAATCAACCATTCTTGAAATTATACATTTTTGTTTAGGTGGAAAAAAGGGAACTACTCTTTCAAAAGAACAACTTGATGATTGGTCATTTACATTGGAGTTAGATTTATTAGGAAAGAGGTATTCGATTACCAGAAATACGAAATCTCAAACAAAAATATTCATTGACGGTGATTGTGCAGGATGGCCTATTAAACCTGAGCTTGATGATGAAACTGGCCAGCAGGTCTTGTCTGTAAAGAATTTGAATTTAGTGTTGGGAGCGTTAATGTTTGGCTTGGAATTATCTTATAGTGAGAATTTTAAATATGTGCCTAAATTCCGCAGTTTAATTTCATATTTTTTGCGTAGAGGTGAAGATGGTGGTTATCTAAGTCCTTTTCAACATTATAAAAAGCAGAATTTATGGGATGACCAGTTGCACAATGCTTTTTTGCTTGGGTTAGATTGGAAATATATCTCTAAATTGCAGGTTTTAAAAGACAGGATGAAGGTGTTTACACAGATTAAAGAGGAGTCTGAATCAGGTATTTTGTCGAACATAATGGGTTCTATCGGAGAGTTAGAAGCTTTAAAATTCCGTTTAGAAAATCAGATTGAATTAGAGGACAGACAACTTGAAACTTTTGAGGTTCATCCGCAGTATCGAGAAATTGAAATAAAGGCTAACGAGCTTACAAATGAAATACATAACCTTGTTAATTCTAATATTGTTGATGTTAGATTACTTGAACATTATGAATTAAGTCTTGTAGAAGAAAAGAAAGTAGAAAATGATTCGGTAATACGCTTATATCAAGAAGCAGGAATAGTTTTGCCTGAGATGGTAAAAAAAAGAATTGAAGATGTTATCACTTTCCATTCACAGGTAATTTCTAATAGGAAAGATTTTCTTGCGATTGAAATAAGCCGTTTGAAAAAGGTTATTACAGTCCGCAAGCAAAAGATTGAAGAGTTATCTGGTTTAAGGGCAGGTCATATGCAAGTTCTTAAAAAACATAAAGCCCTCGATGAATATGCACAAATGCAAGATGCTCATCAAAAGACTGTTGTTGGATTAGAGCATGTCGGTTTTAAATTAGAAAATATGAGAAAATTTGAACAAGGGAAGAGTTCGGTAGCCATAGACCAAGAAGTGCTTCAACAGCAAGCAAGAATTGATTTAGATGAAAGAAATGTTCAGCGTAAAATGGCTATATCAATTTTTAATTCAAACTCTCAAGAATTGTATGAAGCCCCAGGTATTCTTTCAATAGATGTCAATAAGACAGGTTATCAATTCAATGTAAAGATTGAGCGTAAGGGAAGTCATGGCATACAGAATATGGAAATATTCTGTTATGATTTAATGATAGCCGAGTTATGGGCTAAAAAGGACAAATCTCCTAAATTTTTATTTCATGACAGTATAATATTTGCTGATGTGGATGAAAGGCAAAGAGCCTTAGCATTGGAATTGGTGGCAAATCAATCTGAGAAATTAGGCTATCAATATATCTGTACATTAAATTCAGATAATATTCCGACGAGAGATTTTAGTAGTGGTTTTAATATTGATAAATTTATTCGTTTAAAATTAACGGATGCAAATGATGATGATGGGTTGTTGGGAATTAGATTTTAAATGATTGGAGAAGTAAATAATATGTTTGAACAAGCCTTTAAAAATATTGATGACATTCTTCACAAAGATGCTGGATGTGGAAGCGAGCTGGATTATGTGGAGCAAACCTCATGGATTTTATTTTTGAAATACTTGGATGATTTGGAAAAAGACAAAAAATCATCCGCTGAGCTTTCAGGTAAAACATATATACCAATAATTGAAAAACAATACCGCTGGGAAACATGGGCAATGCCTAAGGGGAGTGATGGCAAGCTGGATAATCATAAAGCATTGACTGGTGATGACCTAAAGGACTTTGTTGACCTTAAATTATTTCCTTATTTGAAAAAGTTTAAAGCTGATGCTGAAAGAGCCGATACTATTGAATATAAAATCGGTGAAATTTTTAGTGAATTAAAGAACAGGATTCAAAGCGGTTACAACCTACGAGAGATTATAAATCGTATTGATGAGCTTCGCTTCCGTTCCTCAGCAGAAAAACATGAAATGTCACACCTTTACGAGGATAAAATCAAGAACATGGGTAATGCAGGGCGTAATGGTGGTGAATATTATACCCCTCGTCCTCTTATTAAATCCATTGTTAAAGTAGTGGCTCCTGAAATTGGTAACAAAATTTATGACGGGGCAGTAGGTTCAGCAGGCTTTTTGTGTGAAGCTTTTGAATATCTTAAAACCAGCAAGAATTTGACCACCAAAGATGCAGAAACTTTACAGAAAAAGACTTTCTACGGTAAGGAAAAGAAATCGCTCGCCTATATTATTGGTACGATGAATATGATTTTGCATGGTATTGAAGCCCCAAATATTGTGCATACTAATACTCTTGCTGAAAATATCGCTGATATTCAGGAAAAAGACCGCTATGACATAATCCTTGCTAACCCACCCTTCGGGGGAAAGGAACGTGCAGAGGTTCAGCAGAACTTTCCTATCAAAACAGGTGAAACCGCCTTTTTGTTTCTTCAACATTTTATTAAAATTTTAAAAGCAGGTGGGCGGGCAGGGGTGGTCATTAAGAACACCTTCCTTTCCAATGCTGACAATGCTTCTGTTTCAATAAGAAAATTGCTTCTTGAAAGTTGCAATCTCTATGCTGTGCTGGATATGCCAGCAGGCACATTCACAGGTGCGGGTGTAAAAACGGTGGTTCTTTTTTTTGAGAAAGGCTTACCGACGAATAATGTTTGGTTTTATCAACTCAGTTTGGATAGAAATCTTGGTAAAACAAATGCACTCAATGAAAGCGACCTATCTGATTTCGTAAAATTGCAAGAATCTAAAGCCAATTCAGATAACTCATGGAGTGTGGATATAGCTAATGTGGACAAAGTTACCTTTGACCTTTCAGTAAAGAATCCTAACAAAAAAGAAGCAACGGCTTTGCGCCAACCACAAGAAATTTTAGAAGAAATGAAGGCTTTGGATATAGAAAGTGATGATATTTTAAATTCAATTTCGGAAATGATATGACAAATTGGGAGACAAAAAAATTAGGCGATATATGTGATTTTGTCAGGGGGCCATTCGGTGGAAGTCTAAAAAAGAATATTTTCAAGCCTAATGGGTATGCTGTTTATGAACAACAACATGCTATTTATGACCAATTTGATGATGTTAGATACTTCATTGATGAAAAGAAATTTAATGAAATGAAACGATTTGAATTAAATTCAGGCGATTTAATAATGAGTTGTTCAGGCACAATGGGAAAAATTGCTATTGTTCCTAAAAATATAAAAAAAGGAATTATAAATCAAGCATTATTGAAACTTAGAACATCAAAAGAAGTATCAAATGTTTTTTTGAAATTATGGATGCAAAGTGAAAGCTTTCAAGAAAGTTTAAAGAAATTTTCTCAAGGTGCGGCAATTCAAAATGTGGCATCAGTTGCAGTCTTAAAAAATATTGAGATTCCGCTCCCGTCGCTCTCTGAACAGCAACGTATTGTTGCTATTCTGGACGAGGTTTTTACTGCCATTACGAGAGCAAGAATAAATGCTGAGAAAAATCTGCAAAACGTCAAACAACTCTTTGAAAGTTATTTAAAAACGGTATTTGCTAATAAAAATGAGGATTGGGAAGAAAAAACATTAAATCAGATTTCAGATAATTTAGACAGCAAGAGAGTACCGATTACAAAGAATGTCCGTAGTAATGGTTCAATTCCATACTATGGAGCATCTGGTATTGTTGATTATGTTGAGAATTACATTTTTGATGAAGATTTGCTTTGTGTTTCAGAAGATGGTGCAAATCTTTTAGCAAGAGTTTATCCAATTGCATTTTCGATAAGCGGTAAAACTTGGGTAAACAATCATGCGCATGTTTTAAAATTTCAGAATATGACAAATCAAAAGTTTGTTGAAGTATATCTTAACTCAATAAAATTAGATGACTATGTCAGCGGAATGGCTCAGCCAAAATTAAATCAAGCAATGCTTAATAAAATTCCTATACCATTCCCACCATTTAAAGAACAACAAACTATTGTAGAAAAATTTGATGCTCTTTCTGTTGAGACTAAGAAACTGGAAGCTATATATCAAAAAAAGCTTGCTGATTTTGAAGAATTAAAGAAATCAATATTGCAAAGAGCCTTTAACGGAGAACTAACAGAGATGTTTGTATGAGTGAAATTGTGGTTATATATAATAAATTATCTGAAGAAGATGTTTTTTACGGCCTGCTTGATTATGGGCTTTTTTCTGAGAAGATTCCTCCTTGTTTTTCTTCAGTTGGGCTTGCAGATTTTATTAAAAATGATAAAGATTTAATTAAGATATTTAACTTAACTGATGAAAAAGATTTAAAAAAGGCATTAGATAAGCGGGCTTACGATTATATTCGTTATGAGGCAGTTAGAGATATAAATATCCCTCGTTCCCTTGGTATCCCACACCCAGAAAGTTATGCTGTTCAGGCTTTAGCTATTAAGAAGTATTGGATTGATATTCAGAGTCATTGCGCTCAGCCCGATGTTAAGGTTAGTCGTATTCATGTTCGGTCTGTAGGTGGAGGCCGCATTTTTGAGATGAATTACAAGGGAGAGGAACGATTTCAGTTAGAAGAGGAAGAAATTAACTGGATGACTGGTGCGATGTTTTTAGCTAAAGCTGATATTTCCAAATGTTTTCATAGTATTTACACACATTCAATCCCTTGGGCATTAAACGGAAGAAGTGAAGCTAAGTCAAAGCGTGGATTATTAGAACTGTCCGGCAACCTTCTTGATAAGTGTACTCAAAACATACGAGATAAACAGACAAATGGATTGTTGATTGGCCCACATTCTTCAAATATCATTTCTGAAATAATTCTTACTCGTATTGATAATTCTTTGTTAAAGAAAGGGTACGAAAAACTTAAACGTCATATAGATGATTATCAATTCTATGCGGAATCTTACGAACAAGCAGAGAAATTTCTACACGACCTTGGACTGTTGTTGAGAGAGTACGAGTTAAATCTAAATGAAAAAAAGACTTCTATTCTTTCTTTACCTCGTCCAAGTGATGAGAATTGGATTCGGGAACTTAATAGTTTTAGTTTTTCTTCAGAAAAGGAAGTTAAATATTTTACCATTAGAATGTTTCTGGATTTAGCTTTGGAGTTGGCTCAATCAGCAGGTACTTCTGCTCCTCTTAATTATGCGATTAAGATGATGCCAGAAAAATTGAATGAAAGAGCAAAGCATTTGTATGTACAAGAAGCAATAAATCTTAGTTTATCTTTTCCATATTTAGCTCCCTATCTTGATGAGTATGTTTTTGAGAAATATTTATACGAGGGCATTGAGAAAAAGATTGGGGATTTTGCTAATAAAATTCTAATGCTCGGTATTAAGAAATTATATCCAGATGCGATTGCTCACGGATTTTACTATGCGATTAAATACGAAGCTAAGCTTGAAATTACGAGTGAAAAAGTTATGGAAATAATGGAGTTCGATGACTGCATAGTAAAGGTTTTATTATTGGAATATGCAAAAAGAAATAAATTAAAAGAGATTTTAAAAGTAATTAAGAAGTCCTCTGATAGTTTAAAGTCAGGAGAAAAAAGAGATGTTGAGCGTCAGTGGCTTTTTGTATATCAGACTTGGACTGAAGATGAATTAAAAGGGAATGGGCATAAATTTTTAGCTGAACTTAAAAAATTAAATTTTAGCTTTCTTTCAAATGATGCTATGAAAAAGAAAGTTCTTGAACTAATACCAACTGATTAGGGATATAAATAATGAATGAATCAGAAACAAGAGCAGAACTGATTGACCCTAAGCTAAGAGCAAGTGGTTGGGGTGTAGTGGAAGGTTCTAAAGTCCTTCGGGAATATCATATTACCATCGGGAAGATTCAAACTGGTGGCGGTCGAACAAAACCTGTTATTGCTGACTATATTCTTGTATATAAAAATTGTAAGATTGCTGTAGTAGAAGCCAAGAGTGATGGGCAAGAGGCGAATGAAGGTGTAGCGCAAGCAAAGGCCTACGCTGAAAAATTGTGTATTGATTATACTTACGCTACCAATGGTAAAGAGATTTATCAAATCTCTATGAAGCATGGCAAAGAAAATACAATAGCCGCTTTCCCAACCCCCGATGAGCTTTGGAATCAAACTTTTTCAGACCAAAATGACTGGAAAGATAAATTCGATTTAATTCCTTTTGAAGATGTTGGTGGAACCAAAACCACCCGCTATTATCAAGAGATTGCTGTCAATAATACGATGTCAGCTATTGCGGAAGAAAAGCCCCGTATCCTTTTGACCCTTGCTACAGGAACAGGAAAAACATTTATTGCTTTTCAGATTGCATGGAAGCTTTTTCAAACCCGTTGGAATTTGAGGCGTGATGGTAGTCGCCGTCCTCGCATACTCTTTTTAGCTGACAGAAACATATTAGCTGACCAAGCGTTTAATTCTTTTTCTGCGTTCCCCGAAGATGCTTTAGTACGAATCAATCCCAAAGAAATTAGCAAAAAGGGGAATGTGCCAACTAATGGTAGTATTTTCTTTACTATCTTTCAAACCTTCATGAGTGGTAAGGATAAAGAAGGTAAGCCCGTTCCTTATTTTGGTGAATATCCCGCTGATTATTTTGATTTTATTATCATTGATGAATGTCACCGTGGCGGAGCCAATGATGAGGGGAATTGGCGAGGGATTTTGGAATATTTTGCGCCTGCCGTCCAGCTTGGTCTTACAGCAACGCCCAAGCGTAGAGACAACGTGGACACCTACAAATATTTTGGTGAGCCTGTTTACATTTACTCATTAAAAGAAGGTATCAATGACGGCTATCTCACGCCCTTTAAGGTAAAACGGATACAAACCACGCTGGATACATATACATATGTTCCCGACGACCAGATTATTGAAGGTGAGGTTGAAGAGGGAAAGATTTATGAAGAAGATGATTTTAACAAAATTATTGTCATCAAGGAACGGGAAGCAAAGAGAGTTCAGCTTTTCTTGAATGAAATCAACCAGAAGGAAAAGACAATTGTGTTTTGTGCTACTCAAGAACATGCGGCGGCTGTCCGTGATTTGGTCAACCAATACAAGAAAAGCAGTGAGCCAAATTATTGTGTTCGTGTTACTGCCAAAGATGGGGCTATTGGTGACCAGTTTTTACGAGAGTTTCAAGACAATGAAAAAACTATACCTACAATTTTAACCACTTCTCAGAAATTATCCACAGGGGTTGATGCCCGAAATATTCGTAATATTGTTTTAATGCGCCCTATCAATTCAATGATTGAGTTCAAACAGATAATAGGACGAGGAACCCGCCTCTTCGACGGGAAAGAATATTTTACCATTTATGATTTTGTGGATGCTTACCATCATTTTTCAGACCCAGGATGGGATGGAGAGCCAATAGCGGATGTTTGCGATAAATGCGGACAAGAGCCATGTATTTGCGAGAAGAAACCCTCCCAGCCTTGTTCTATCTGTGGTAAAAAGCCTTGTGAATGTGTAAAAGAACCACCAGAGCCATGTCCTAAATGTGGCAAAAGACCTTGTGAATGTGTTAAGAAATTAAAGATAAAACTCCGTGATGGCAAAGAACGTGAAATACAACATATGATTGCCACCTACTTTTTAAATGCTGATGGAAAACATATATCTGCGGAGGAATTTTTGCATAACCTGTTTGGTGAACTTCCCGATTTCTTTAAGAATGAAGAGGAGCTAAGAAAGATTTGGGCAAATCCCAGCACAAGAAAAGCTTTTTTAGAGAAAATTTCTGAAATAGGTTATGGTAAGGATGAGTTGGAAAATCTACAAAAGTTAATAGGTGCGGAGAAAAGTGATTTATACGACGTGCTGGCCTATGTCTCCTTTGCTATCCCGCCCATTTCGAGAGAAGAAAGGGCGGCCAAGACAAAACAACTCATTTTTAAAGGATTAGATGCGAAGCAAAGTGAGTTCTTAGATTTTGTACTTGCTCAATATATTGCACATGGAGTTCAAGAGCTTGATGAAGATAAATTGCCAGCATTGCTTAATTTGAAATATCACGCTATTACTGATGCGGAGAGAAGCTTAGGTAGCGTAAATCGAATACGAACAACCTTCTTAGATTTTCAAAAGAATTTGTACTCACACGTCAGCTTAAATTAAGAATGAATATCTTATGATTAAAGTCGTTGAAATTTTTAAAGCTGATATTGCTACGAAGCAACCTCTGCCATTATATCTTTCCCGTATCAAAGCAGGTTTTCCTTCCCCAGCAGATGATTACCTGGATGGTAAATTGGATTTGAATGAACATCTTATTAAACACCCCGCATCAACTTTCTTTGTGAAGGTCAAAGGTGATTCAATGGTAGGAGCAGGGATTAACTCTGGTGATATTCTAATTGTTGACCGTTCCCTTGAGCCTAAAGATAAGCGTATCGTCGTTGCTGTTGTTAATGGAGATTTTACGGTAAAGAGAATCAGTAAAAAGGGAGATAAGTTATCTTTGATAGCGGAAAATCAAAAGTATCTTCCAATTGAAATTAAAGACAACATGGATTTTGAAGTTTGGGGAGTTGTGATTCATGTAATCCATTCGGTGTGATATGAAAGTATTTGCTTTAGTTGACTGCAACAGCTTCTATGTATCCTGCGAAAAAGTGTTCAATCCTGCCCTCAAGAATAAACCCGTAGTTGTTCTATCAAATAATGACGGTTGTGCTATTTCCCGTTCCCAGGAAGCAAAAGACGTGGGCATTACTATGGGTGTGCCTATCTTTAAATGTGAAGCATTGGTCAAACAGTATGATGTAAAAGTGTTCTCCGCAAATTTTGTTTTGTACGGTGATATGTCAAATAGGGTCATGTCTGCGCTATCATCCTTCACGCCTAATTTAGAAATCTACTCCATTGATGAAGCATTTTTATTGTTAGAAGGTTATGAGAACTACGGTTATTTATCCTATGGTAGAAAGATTAGAAGCACAGTTAAGGAGCGAACAGGTATTCCTGTTTCCGTTGGTATTGCTCCCACCAAGACACTGGCTAAAGTTGCTAATCACATTGCCAAAGATAATCCCAAGATGGAAGGGGTGTTCTGTTTTCTCAATGAAGAAGATATTGACCATTGGCTTGGAAAGACTCCTGTGAATGAAATCTGGGGAATAGGCCATGAGAAAGCTTTATTCTTGAACCGATATGGTATCTCCAATGCATTACAGTTAAAGAAAGCCCCAGATGCATGGATACAGAAGCATTTAACAGTCGTGACCTTGCGTACGGTCAGAGAATTAAGAGGTATCCCATCCATATCACTTGATGAAATCCAGCCCAACAAAAAGGCCATTGTCACCTCACGAACATTTGGCTATGAAGTCAGCAATTTAGTAGAGATGGAAGAGGCGATTTCAGCTTATGTATCAAAAGCATCCGAGAAGATGAGAAGTCAAAACTCAGTGGCTGGGTATATTCAGGTCTTTATTGAAACCAATCCGTTCAAAGGCTCCTATTATCGTAATTCAGCGAGCATTGATATTACGCCTCCTACAGCATACACCCCGCAATTAGTCGAGATAGCCAAGAAGCTTTTGTCAAAGATTTATAAAGACAGCTATCGTTATAAAAGTTGTGGAACCATGCTTACGAATTTTACCGATGAGAATATGGTTCAACAAGATTTTTTCAATCCTATCTATGCAGATAGTTCTAAACAAAATTTGATGAAGGTATTGGATAAACATAATCGAACGAATAACAGTGGTCAGTTATTCTTTGCATCGGAAGGATTGGGAAAGCCGTGGTATATGAAACAGTCACGTAAATCTAAAAGGTTTACCACCCGTTGGGATGAGCTTCTCGAAATTGATATAGGAGAAAAAAATGCCACCAGATAGTAAGGCACAAGCAATAGCTTCAAAATTTGTAAAATATATAAATGAAAGGAATGTTTCTCATATTGAAGCAATTTCTGAAGAAGAAGTAGCGCATACGTTAATTCAATATTCAAGAGATAAAGATTTTCCACATTATAGTGCTATGGCTTTAAGGTTGCAGGAACTAAAGGATAGAAAGAGGGAAATATTAAGTAAGGAAGAGAGAGAAAAAGAAAGAAAACAAGGATATAAAGACGGGTTAAAGATTGGAATTATATCAACGATTATCGGAGGATTGTTCTTAGCCATCATTTTAAAATTATTTAAGTTGGGCTAAACATGTGCGGACGATTTTCACAGACAAAGAAAATTCAGGAAGTCAAAAAACGATTTAATCTCAAGAAGGTTCCCGATAACCTCGGGCCGTTATTTAACATTGCTCCCCAGCAGGATATTTTGGCAATCCTAAATGAATCTCCTGATGAATTAAATTATGTCAGATGGGGATTATTGCCTTCATGGTCAAAGGAACCAAAGACACCATATAGCATGATAAATGCTCGGGCCGAGACCATTGCAGAAAAGCCGACCTATAAGCGGTTAATCAAGTCAAAGAGATGTTTAATCATTGCTGATTCATTCTTTGAGTGGAAGGTGGTAGCTTTAAAAAAGGTTCCCTACCGAATATTGATGCAAGACCAAGACTTATTTGCTTTTGCTGGTATATGGGATTGTTGGGAGAAAGAGGGAGTGATAATCAAAAGCTGTTCAATCATCACTACTCAGCCTAATCCGCTTGTTGCCCAAATCCATGACCGTATGCCTGTTATTCTCCCGCAAGAGAAAGAACAACAATGGCTATCAGATGAAACACTTGATAATGTCTTGGGTATGCTTACAGCTTACCCACAGGAAAAAATGACTTCGTACCAAATCAGTCCAATGGTTAACTCACCCACTAACAACTCTGAAGAGATTCTTGTTCCAATAAGCTAAAGCTTCCTAAGCTTACTTTTATAAAAGACCATAAGGCCATCCTCCTAAAGGATGGCTATAGGTCTCTTATATAATACTAACGTAGTATACTAACGTTAGTTTTAAAAGAACTATACTAACGTTAGTCTTTTAAAACATAACCGAAGGTATATGTTAATACCTTCTTTTAAAAAAGATAAAGCTACGCTTATCTATCTTTAACTTACATTCACTAACGTTCATGCTGGATGATGGCTTTGCATTTGAAAATGTTAAGTATTCTAAGCTCACCTTTGAATTAGTTTGTTGCTTAATCCAATGGTCAATGACTTTAAAGGTTAACCGTAGTCAAATGGCATAGTCCTGTAATCAGTTTAGAGGCCTTAAAATGCACTTGATTTATTTAGAACCAATATTGGTATGGGTTCAGTTTGAATCGTGCCTTATAGGGCTTTAAAACGCAACTTGGAATACATTTTAAAGATTTCCGAAGGGTGGTCTGAGCCATATAAATCAAATAGTATAAACTGGAATGAATAAGACTGTTGACTATAGAATATATTTACTATGCAAGGGATGCTGGGGTTAAGCTCATTGTTGCTGGAATTTTGATTCAATTTTAACCAGCTTCTTCAAGAAAATGGGTTTATTGATATAGTATCTTAATGTAATTATACATCTCTTATATAATAAGCTTACGAAGTTCAGCTTAACACATCCATTTTTTCATTAAAAAATAATCCTTCGGAATACTTTCTTTGCAATCATGGCTTCGCTTGACTCTTTATATCTTGCTCACTTCGTTCACAAGGCTGACAAGGTTTTACGTTTATTCTTTGAACCTTACCAGTTGGTTTGACAAATGTACTGGTGAGCAGTTTATAAGGCCCAGATGGATAGAGACATATGTTGGTATAAGGTTGGAAGGAGTGTTTGATTGTAGGACTGCAAAACTCATCTTGGCCGACAAATTCTTGAAAATTTTATCGGGGTCGGAGGCATACAGCCAATGACCTATTATACCTCGGCATAATTGATTCTTTCATCATTCGTACAATAATATAATGTCGTTTCTTTGAACTGTTTGAATATTATTTTGTCTTTAATTTTATCGTTTAAGAATGAGGTGGTAATGGCTATTGACCCAATTTGTCATATGACTGTAGATGAAAAGTCTGCTCTTAAAGCAGAACGTGATGGACAGGTATTTTATTTTTGCAGTTCGCACTGCAAGGAGAAATTTTTAGACGAGTCTGGATTAAAAAATAAATTTCCTGAAACCGCAAAGAAGGTTCAGGCGAAGGGGATTTATACCTGTCCTATGCACCCTGAAATAAAGCAACAGGGGCCAGGCAACTGCCCTAAATGTGGAATGACTCTTGAACCTCTCAATCCCGTTGGACAAGAACATGATAATGAGGAAGTTAAAGAATTATCGTTAAAATTTTGGACAGGATTAGGCTTAACCGTTCCAATTATTCTTTTAGCTTTTAGTGAAATGGTTCATTCTCAACATTCATTTTTATCCGCATGGATTCAATTTGTATTTGCTACACCCGTTGTTCTATGGGCTGGTTTATTTGTTTATAAAAGAGCATGGCAATCAATTCTTAACCGTTCATTAAATATGTTTACCCTAATTGCTTTAGGTGTTGGAGCGGCGTATCTTTACAGCGTAGGAGCCGTTTTATTTCCAATGTTATTTCCTGAATCGTTAAAGATGCATGGAAAGATAAATTTATACTTTGAATCGGCATCTATGATTACGGTATTGGTTATTTTGGGTCAATTATTGGAAGCAAAGGCGAGGAATCAAACAGGACAGGCGATTAAAGCTTTATTAGGATTAGCGGCTAAAAATGCTCACCGTATTCGCAATGGCAAGGAAGAAGAGGTGAGTATTGATGCTGTTCAAATAGGAGATTTATTGCGTGTACGGCCAGGAGAAAAGATTCCTTTGGATGGAATAATTGTTGAAGGTAAGAGTACCATTGATGAGTCGATGATTTCAGGAGAAGCAACACCCGTAGTGAAGACAACAGGAGAGCGAGTTATTGGAGCGACAGTAAATCAAACAGGCACATTTACGATGAAGACGGAAAAAATTGGTACTGAAACGTTATTATCCCAGATTGTTCATATGGTTAGCGAAGCCCAGCGTAGCCGTGCGCCAATTCAAAAATTAGCTGATAAAGTTTCTGGCTATTTCGTTCCTGTTGTTATTGGAGCGTCTATCATTACATTTATTGTTTGGTCTGTCTGGGGGCCTGTACCTGCATTAGCCTATGCTTTGGTAAATGCGATTGCAGTCTTAATCATAGCCTGTCCTTGTGCGTTGGGGTTAGCAACTCCTATGTCAATTATGGTAGGCGTTGGTCGTGGCGCACAAATGGGAATATTGATTAAAAATGCTGAAGCTATTGAAAAATTGGAGAAGATAACACACGTACTAACTGATAAAACAGGCACGTTGACATTGGGTAAGCCGCAAGTGACTTCAGTAGTCGTTGCAGAGGGGCAAGATGAAAATTTATTAGTGCGATTAGCTGGCTCATTAGAGAAAAGTAGTGAACATCCTTTAGCACGTGCGGTAGTCAATTACGCACAGGATAAGAAATTTGATTTATTGGCAGTTGAAGGCTTTGAATCTGTGACGGGTAGCGGGATTAAAGGAAAGGTACAAGGACAAAATGTTGTGTTAGGTAAGGTTAGTTTTCTACAAGAACAGGGTGTAATTGTGCCAGAAGACCTGAAAGAAAAATCGTTGGCTCTTGAGCAAAAAGCGCAAACGGTCATTTGGGTGGCGGCTGGTAACAAAATACTTGGTATTTTAGCGATTGCAGACCCTATCAAAGAATCATCTTCAAGTGCCATTAAAGCATTACATGATATGGGATTGAAAGTAGTTATGCTTACAGGTGATAATGAATCAACAGCAAAATCAATCGCACATCAATTAAACATAGATGAGGTTTACGCTCAATTGAAGCCGCAGGATAAACAAGAGATTATTAAAAAATTTAAAGCTCAAGGGGCAGTCGTTCTCATGGCTGGTGACGGCATCAATGATGCGCCTGCTTTGGCCCAGGCAGAAGTTGGTGTTGCAATGGGAACGGGAACAGATGTAACCATCGAAAGTGCGGGGGTAACTTTAGTCAAAGGAGACATTAACGGGATTGTTAAAGCGTTAAAACTTAGCAAAGCAGTCATGTCAAATATTAGGCAGAATTTATTCTTTGCTTTTATTTATAATGCTGTGGGGATTCCTATTGCGGCAGGTATTTTATATCCCATTTGGGGTCTCTTACTTAATCCGATGATTGCTGGGGCCGCAATGAGTTTTAGTTCATTATCAGTAATTGGAAATGCTGTAAGGTTAAGGCGGATAAAAATTTAATCATGTCTATGCAATATTTTGACATTTTTTGCTCATGTGTTAAACTTAAAGTGTTATGAGAAAAATATTTAAACTATTCACTGCTTCTTTATTGACCGTATCATTAAGCGTAGCGACGGTTATTTGCTGTTGTTCTGCCTCGGCTGTGATGGCACATTTTCATAAAGTGGCTATGTGTGGCCATTGTTCAGAAAAGAGTTCTCACGATAATTCTTCTAATCCAGACGCAACATGCAAGTATCAATTAACGAGTGCTGAATTTTCTCATAGCAAGACCCTTTCTTTTTCCATCCCGACAGTTTCTATACCATTTGTTTTTGATAGGCATTTATCAACACCTTTTTTGCCTTCAGTTATATCCAGCTATCCCCGTGGCAGTCCGCCATTGACCGCAAGCTTCATTCCTCTTTATCTTAGGACATTCACCCTTCGTATTTAATTCCTTGTTTTAAACCATATTTACCTTTCACACTTTGTGTATGAAGGGTTTTTCTGTTTTTAAACAAAGGAATGTCTATGAACAAGAGAAAATATATCATTCAAATAGTGGCTCTCGCAGTTTTTATAGTTGGCATAGGTTGGTACATTTCAAGGGAACGAAAGCCATCCACCCGAAACATTCAAGGGCAAAAGCAAGTGTGGTATTGTCCTATGCACCCAAATTATACCAGTGATAAACCTGGGGTATGCCCTATTTGCGGAATGGCCCTGGTTTTTAGACACGAGCATAAACAAGAATCTACCGTTGGCATACCAGGTTATATACCCATTGATATATCTCAACAAAAGCAACAGTTAGCAGGTGTTGGCACGGCTCTTGTCAGTAAAAAGTCTGTTGTCAAGACCATCAGAGCCGCTGGCTTGGTTGCTTATGACCCAGACCTTTATAAGGCGGAGGTTCAATACGTGGAAGATTACATTGCTTATGTTCGTCTTGACCGCCGTTTAAATCAGGGAAGTTATACGATTCAGGATGCTCTAAGAAAACTTAAAGAAGAAGAATTAGATTTGTACCACATGGGAGCGACAGAAGAAACCATTGCTCAATTACAGAGTAACAAATTTCCTGACCATAGTTTGTTGGTAAACCATGCTGGTGGAGGACAAGTCTTTGCGGAAGTTTTTGGGCAGGATTTAGGTTTTATTGATGTTGGGCAGAAAGCTATTATAGAGATACCTGACTACAATGAAACATTTGATGGTGTAGTACAAAGCATTGACCCTATTATTGATTCTTCATCCAGAACAACGAGAGTGCGTATTTCTGTGAATACTGATAGTGAGCTTCATTCAAACATGTTTGTTAATGTTTCTATGCCAGTGGAATTGAATGAGGCCATTGTAATTCCCAGGGATGCGGTGATGGACACTGGAATACG
>Ga0206807_1022_pt2 | contig 36280 bp, 33 predicted proteins | sample Alteio_BWOrgCont_57_FD_152915 | JGI IMG/M metagenome (GOLD analysis project Ga0206807, IMG submission 152915) | Enriched cells from forest soil in Barre Woods Harvard Forest LTER site, Petersham, Massachusetts, United States -... | ecosystem: Environmental > Terrestrial > Soil > Temperate forest >...
CGGCTTTTGTCGCGCCTAGTTCGCTTGAGCGATTCAGCAGCTCATCGAGAAACGGAATCAGCGCCGTCACGCCTTCCAGTGAATACCTTTGGAAAGTCGCCTGCGGACATTTTTTCGAAGTTTGAAGATGTAGACCCTCGCAGCATTCTGGGCGGCGGCGATGTGAAGTATCACGTTGGGGCGACCGGCTGCTATGCGACGCGGAATGGCAAGGACATTTCGCTGCACCTGGTTTCGAATCCGAGCCATCTGGAAGCAGTCGATCCGGTAGCAATGGGACGCACGCGGGCCAAACAGACGCGTATTGGCGAAGCAGGCCAGGAGCGCGTGCTGCCGATTGTGATCCATGGCGATGCGGCTTTTGCCGGGCAGGGGATCTGGGCTGAGACGATGAATCTTGCTTCCGTTGAAGGCTTTTCGGTTGGCGGCGGAATTCATGTCATCGCGAATAACCTGATCGGATTTACTGCTGAGCCGGATGAGTCGAATTCATCGCGTTTTGCTTCGGATCTGGCGAAGCGGTTGCCGGTTCCGATCTTTCATGTGAATGCTGAAGACGCGGATGCGGTGGTGCGGATTGCGGCGCTAGCGATTGAGTATCGCTATACGTTCAAGAGCGATGTGGTGATCGATCTGATCGGCTATCGCCGGCATGGGCACAGCGAGGTGGACGATCCGACGGTTACGCAGCCGCTGCGTTACGCGAAGATCAAGGACCATCCGCCGCTCTATGAGATTTATGCGAAGAAACTGGGCGCGGAGATCGGCGAGCGGGTGAAGGAACTTCAGGCTGAGTTTGCCGAGGCCCAGAGTGCGGCGAAGAAGATGAAAAAGATGCCGACGCTGGCGGTGCTGCCGGATTACTGGGCGGCGTATCGCGGGGGCAAGTACAAGCCGGAATACGAAGTGGAAACGGGGCTGACGGCTGAGGAAGTCGGCAAGATTTCCGCGGGTTTGGCTGCGTATCCGGCGGGTTTTCATATCCATCCCAAGATCAAGAAGCTGCTGGAGCAGCGCGCGGAGATGGGGCAGGGGAAGAAGCCTTTTGATTACGGAATGGCGGAGGCGGTCGCGATTGGGTCGCTGCTGACGCAGGGGACGCCGGTGCGGCTCAGCGGACAGGACAGCCAGCGTGGGACCTTCAACCAACGGCATAGCGTGCTGGTCGATATCGAGAATGAGAGCCTGCATATTCCGCTGAATCATCTCTCGCAGGATCAGGCGAAGTTTGAGGTTTACAACTCGATCCTGTCGGAAGCGGGCGTACTGGGCTTCGAGTATGGTTACAGCCGTGACTATCCCGAAACGCTGGTGATGTGGGAGGCGCAGTTTGGTGATTTTGCCAACGGCGCGCAGATCATTATCGATCAGTTCATTTCATCGGGCGAGGACAAGTGGGGGCTGCTGGGCGGCGTTGTTGTGCTGCTGCCGCATGGCTATGAAGGGCAGGGTCCGGAGCATTCGAGCGCGCGCGTCGAGCGGTATTTGCAGTTGGCGGCGCATGACAATATGCAGATCTGCCAGCCTTCGACGGCGGCGCAGTATTTCCACCTGCTAAGGCGGCAGGCCATGCGCAAGTGGCGCAAGCCGCTGATCGTCTTTACGCCTAAGAGTATGCTGCGGCATCCGGATGCGGTTTCGGCGCTTGAGGATTTTGCGCAGCCGCATTTCCTGAATGTACTGCCGGAAACGGAAATTGCGGGCGCGAAGCGGTTGCTGATCTGCACGGGTAAGATTGGCCACGAGCTGCGCGTGGAGCGCGAGAAGCGCAAAGACGAGACGACGGGGATCATCTTCCTCGAGCAGATGTATCCGTGGCCTGAGGTGGAGCTGGAGGCGGCGATCAAGGCGCATCCGAATGCCCACGAAGTCATCTGGGTGCAGGAAGAGCCGGAGAACATGGGGGCGCTGTCATTCGTGATGCCGCGGTTGAAGCGGCTGGCGCGCGATCGCCAGGTGCTGAGCATCAAGCGGTCGGCGGCGGCGAGTCCTGCGACGGGTTCGGCGAAGGCTCATGAGATGGAACAGAAGACGGTGATTGAATTGGCGCTTGGTCCCGGGTTGCAGAGCAAGGTCAGCAAATGAGGCTGACCCTCCCCCCGGTATTTCCAGTTAAATTCCTCTAAATATACATAGTTAGCTGCATTGTTTGAGACAGTGAGGCCCCCGGAAAATGGCGGGCCTCACTGTTTTATTCGTCGCGAAGAACGCGCATGGGATCGACCTGGATCGCTCGCCAAGTTGGCAGAAAACAGGCGGCGAAGGAGACTGCGCCAAGGACGAGCAGGATGGTGAGGTTAGTTTTCGGGTCGAACCAGGAGACACCGAAGAGCAAGGGGCGCCACCAGTCGGTGGTAGAGAGGCTGCGGGCTGCGACGAGTGCGATGGCGCTGCCAACGGCCAGGCCTGAGAGAACCAAAGCGGCGGCGCGGGTGAGGATGAGCGAGGCTACGTCGCGGCGGTCGGCTCCGATGGCCATGCGCAGGCCAATTTCGCGAGTTCGTGAGGCAACCATGGCGGCGAGGGTGGCGTAGAGGCCGAGTCCGCTCAAGAAGAGAGCGATGGAGGCGAAGGCGGAGATAAGCAGGGTTTCGAAGCGCTGCGCGCCCGAAACAAGGCGCATCTCCATGGTTTCCGGCGTGAGGAGAAAGAGCGTGGGGTCGATGCTGGCGAGAGCGGCCTGTGCGGGCTTTTCATATTGCATGGGGTCTCCGGCAACGCGGAGCACGACGGCGGGACGCATGAGCATGGAAGCCTGCGAATAAGGGAAGATGGCCATGGGCCGCGGCGGATCCTGGACGGAGGTTTGCTGGAAGTCGGCCAGCACGCCGATGATTTCACGGTCGTTGCGGCTGGTTGGATCGAGGTCGATGGCCTGGTTGCGGAGCTCGCTCAGGTCAGGGCGGATGTGGCGGCCGATGGGGTTCTCATTCGGGAAATATTTTTTGACGAAGGCCTGATTGACTAACGCGACGAAGGGCGCTTGCGGGTCGTTGTCGGCGGCGGTGAAGGTGCGGCCCTGCAGCATAGGCACGCCGAGGGTTTCGAAGTATCCGGGCTCGGCTTCCCCGATGAAGGTGAAGAGCTGGTTGTCAGGCGGGTTGGGGCGGCCGTCGATCTCGACCGGCGCGCTGGCGTAGGCGCCGTGCAGGGGCGTGGGATATCCGCCGGAGGCGCTGCGGACGCCGGGGATGGCGGCGAGTTTCGGCAGAAATTCCTTGTAGAAGAGAGCCTTTTTCGGGTCGGGATAGCGAGCATGCGTGAGTGGAAGCATGAATCGGAAGAGGTGATCGGGCTGGAATCCGGTTTTGGCGTGACGCACGTTGATGAAGCCACGGATGAGGAGTCCGGAGGCGAGCAGGAGGGCGAAGCCGAGGGCGGTCTGCGCGATGACGAGGCTGTTCTGGAAGTTGTGGGAACGCCCGCCGGTGGTGCTGTGGCTTTGCTCGCGCAGCGATTCGATGGGGGAGACGCGGGTGAGTTTCCACGCCGGGACGAGGCTGCTTAGGATAGCGCAGAGTATAGAGATAGCGACGGTAAAGGCGAGGACGCGGCCGTCGATTGCGACTTCGCCGATGCGCGGGATGTCGTCGGGGACGAGCGGCAGGGCGGTGCGCAATAGACCGTAAGCGAGGATGATGCCGATGGCTCCTCCGGCGATGCCGAGGACGAGAGCTTCGATGAAAAGCTGCTGCCAGACGCGCCACGATGAGGCACCGAGAGCGGCGCGGAGAGCGATTTCGCCACGACGCTTCATGGTGCGGGTGAGCATGAGTCCGGCGACGTTGGTGCAGACGATGAGCAGCACGGCGAGGACGGCGGCCATGAGCAGGAGCAGGGCGGGGCGCATGTCTCCGGTAATGTCGGCTAGCTTGGACTGGATGAAGACGGAGGTGAGGTAGCGGTCTTCGGAGTAGGTCTGGGCCAGGCTGGACTGGATGGTGCTGAGGTCGGCGCGGGCCTGCTGCTGCGTGATGCCGGGCTTGAGGCGGCCTATGATTTCAGCGAATCCGCTGTCACGCTCTTTGCCGCGCGGCGCGGAGCCGTCGAGGAAGTAGCCAAAGCTGGTCCAGAGATCGGCCGGGTCGTTGCCGCGCGGTTCAAGGAGGCCTTTGGGCATGACGCCGACGATGGTGAAGGGCTGGTCGCTGACGAGGATGGGCGTGCCAAGGACGTTCCGGTCGGCGGCGAAAAGGCGCTCCCAGAGACCGTAACTGAGGATGACGACATGATGGCCAGCCTGGTCGTCATCTGGAGTGAAGTTGCGGCCGAGGATGGGTTGGACGCCGAGGGCATCGAAGTAGTTCGCGGTGACGCGACAGATGGGGAGAACGGCGCCGTCCATGCCATTGGCGCGGCTGATGAGGCGCCCATCGCCGGCATAAGCTGCGAGTTGCGTGAAAGTGTGGTTGCGGTCGCGCCAATCGAGGTAATTGGGGTAAGAGGTTCCTCCGTGGCTCGGTGATTGGCCGGGGTGCGCTTCTTCGGTGTAGGCGGCGACGAGCTGATCGGGCTGCGGGAGAGGTAGCGGTTTCAGCAATACGCCATCAATGAGGCTATAGATGGCAGTGGTGGTTCCAATGCCGAGAGCGAGGGTGAGGATGGCGGTGAAGGCGAAGCCCGGCGATTTGCGCAGCTGGCGCAGGGCGAAGTAGAGATCGGAGCGCAGGGAGGCGAGCATGATGGGCGGCAACGGTGTGGCTCAAACGTAGCACGCATGGCCGTGCGGAAGGCTCATTCGGCACTGATTTGCGCATCACGGGGAATGTTTTTGGTAACAACGCATCATTTTTAGTGCATTTTTTTGCTGGGAAATAGCTGCTCTGTCGTGCGAAAATTTCATCCCATGTCTTTATTGGGTCGAGGTTTGCATCTATGGCGTCTACGGTTTGGAAAGGCTATGTCTCGTTTGGGCTGATTTCGGTGCCCATCCGCCTGTTTGTGGCGGCACGCGAGGAGCATGTCGGCTTCAATCAGATTCACAAGGAATGCGGGACGCGGGTGAAGCAGCAGCTTTATTGTCCGCATGATGAGCGCGTGGTGGAGCGGAGCGAGCTTGCCAAGGGCTACCAGGTGGATAAGGACACCTATGTGCTGGTGACGGAGGACGAACTGAAGTCACTTGAGGCCGAGTCGTCGGAATCGATGGAGATTCAGCAGTTTGTAAAGCTCGATGAGGTCGATCCGGTTTACTACCAGACTTCGTACTACACCGTTCCCGAGGATCCGGGCCGGAGGGCGTATGCGCTGATTCTGCAAGGCATGGAGCAGCTGAAGCTGGGCGCGATTGCGAAGATTACGCTGCATCAGCGGGAGCAGATTGTGATGATTCGCCCGTACGACAAGGGGCTGGTGCTGCATACGCTTTACTATCCGGCTGAGGTGCGCGAGATTGCCGAGTACGGGCATGACGGTGCGGACCTGAAACTGCAGAAGGCGGAGGTCGACCTGGCGGAGCAGTTTATGAAGCAGCTGACGGCGAAGTTCGATCCCAGCCAGTTCAAGGATGAATATCAGACGCGGGTTGAGGAACTGATCGAGCGCAAGGAAGCGGGGATGGCGGCGAAGTCGGATAAGCAGCCGAAGAAGAAGCTGGCTCCGGTGATTAATCTTATGGACGCGTTGAAGAAGAGCATGGAGCAGCAGGAAGAGGCGGCGGGGAAGAAGGAGCCTCAGCGGGAGACGGTTGCCGCGAAGTCTACGGGACGGAAGAAGAAGGTAGGTTAGGCGGGATTCCTTCGGCTCGCTCAGGACAGCTTTACGTTGGTCGTCAGAATGACGCTGGAGTGGGTTCGTGCTATCCCACATCTCTGCGAGATGTGGGACACCCGACATCTAGTAAGTCTTATAGTGAGCGAGAATCTCGTTCTGGCTTGTGCCGAACGGGATTTTTATTTGTGGTCGGCTATTTCTTTGCCAGGATGTTGCCGCCGAAGCGGAAGGATGGGCCTACTGAGACGCGGGTGGTCCAGCGGCTGTCCTTGAGCAGGTCGTTGAAGAGGTGGTTGTAGACCTCATCGACCTGTACGCGCAGGGCCAGGTGCCGGGAGGCGTTCCAGTCCACGCCTCCGCCGAAGCCGTAGAAGCTGGCCCAGCTGATTTTGTGGCCGGACGGGGCCAGTCCCTGCACGATGAGGGCGGCGATCGGGTCGCCGGGGTGCGGAGTGGCTACTTCGCGAATGGCGCCGAGATCGGGCCGGACGAAGATGGTCACGGGAACATAGTGGCGGATGGTCAGTTCCGGGCCTGCGGCGAAGGTCTGCGTGGTCGAGCCGGTGGGTACCGAGAGCTGATAACCGGGCGGCAAGAGACCCTCCAGGGCCAGGTCGTTGAGCGCGGTGGCAATTTGCAGCTGGGTGGTCATGGTCAGCAGACTGGGATAAAGCGAGTTATGGCCGCTGACGTTCGAGTAGTCGAAACCGATGGCCATCTTTGGGGTTGCGTTGTATCCGGCCTGAATGTGGAAGCCGTGTTCGTCGAGGTTGAGGTCAGGCGTGGTGAAGTAGGTGTAGCCGGCGTACAGATCGAAGCGCTCAATGTCCTTTTGCTGAGCTGAAGCGGAAGTGGCGAGAGCGAGGGCTAGACAGGCTAGGGCAAAAGGCACGGTGCAGCGGATGAGCGGTTTTCCGGGCATTGAGGTCTCCTGACGGCAAACGGGTGGAGGGCAAAAAAAAATGCCTTACCAAAACAACGAAGCTTAATGATGGAAGGGAAGAGTTGGCAAGTATTTGTCGCGGTTCGCGACAGGCCAGATCCTAGATTGTTACCGAATGAAGAGAACGCGCTGCCTGCGTTCCGGTCCCACCCGTTTCCTGGTGTCCATCAACTTCTAGCCTTCCCGGGAAAGCCTTGACCACTGCCAGAGGCCATCTGTGACTTCTGAGGGCAGACGATGGCCCATCTGGCGGGCAAGCATCACGATTTGTCCCCGGTGATGGCCTTCGTGGGCAATGAAGTAGCCGAGAACGTGGCCGACGTCGAGGGGAAGGTTGCGCCACACATACGACGACGTGGCAGGAATGCTTCCCCCCTGATCACAGCCGAATTTCAGGAGGTTCAACATACCTGTGCCGCTAAGCTGCAGCGCGGAGATAAGATCCTCTGGTTTCACCTTGTACCGGTCTACAAGGCGCGGTACCGCGATGCCGTGTGGTTTGCCGAGCGTCTTAAGCCACATGCAACGGGAGTTGTGGAAGTGAACAGCGAGCATCCGCATTGTGCGACGTGGCGCTCCGGGAATTCTGGCCTCCCAGAGTTCGGGGGGCAGGTGCTCAACCAGAAAGATGGTGACGCGGTTGTTCGTTTCCCATGCGTCGAGGATGGTATTTTGCAGGTCAAGTGAAGGCATGATGCTCTTCGCAATAAAAACGCTGAGGGTTCTATGTCAGCGTGGACGACGCGGCGATTATACCGCCCTCAACTCTCAAAAACTGGAGGCTCTCTTCGCAATGCGCCGCATCAGGTGGAAGTAGCGCATGGCATAGGCCACATCCTGCAGGATCTGGGCCTTGAGGGCTTCGGGCGAAGGAAAGCGCATTTCGGCGCGAATGCGTTTCAGGAAGGTGAGTTCGAGAGGGGTGTTTTCCGTCAGCGCGACGGGGTGGAAATCGAGCAGGTGCGATTCCACGGCGAACGAGGGCTCGCCAAAGGTCGGGCGATTGCCTGCGTTGGTGACCGCGTTGAAGGTGGACGCGTCGGGACCATCGCCGATGGTCATCTGTGTGATGTAGACCCCGTTCGCCGGGAGGAGTTCGGCATAGGGGGCGAGGTTGATGGTGGGCACGGTGCGTTCGGTGCCGATGCCGCGTCCGCGAGCCGGGGTGGAGAGGATGGAGAATGGGCGGCCGAGGAGGGCCCTTGCGGAGGTCATGTCTCCGGCTGCGATGCGCTGGCGAATCTGGCTGCTTGAAACGGGCAAGCCGCGGACGGTGCGTAAGTGATGCGCGCCGACGGTGAATCCGTAGACACGGCCCAATTCGATGAGTTCGTTGATGCCGGCCTGCGCTTGATAGCCGAAGCGGAAGGAGTCTCCTTCATGAACTTCGACGGCGTGCAGGCATTGATGCAGCACATCGCGCACGAAGGTTTCGGCGGGCATGTGGGAAAACTCTTCGGTGAAGCGCAGGACGACGGTGGCATCGAGACCTGTTTCCGAGAGCAGGCGCAGGCGCTCGGGCATAGTGGTGATGAGGCGCGGCGCGAGTTCGGGGCGCAGGACGCGGACCGGGTGCGGGTCGAGGGTGACGGCGATGCATTTAGCGCCGAGTTCGTGAGCGCGATTGCGCGCGTGCTCGATGATCCAGCGATGGCCGCAGTGGACGCCGTCGAAGTTGCCGATGGCGATGACGGTGGGGCCATAGTTGGCGGGGACCTGGTCGAGAGCGCGGAAGACTTGCATGGCTATAACTCGAAGGGGATGCGCAGGCCGTCATAGGCGAGGCGGACGTGGGGCGGCAGTTCGCTTTCGGTCTCGGCATGGAGCAGGTCGTGCGCCATGTGCGTGAACCAGGCGCGGCGCGGCTGGAGGCGGTCGATCCACATCATGGCCTGATCGACGTTGGCATGGCTGGGGTGTGGCGCCTTGCGCAGAGCGTCGATGATAAGGACGTCGAGGTTTTCAAGCAGCGAGAGGCTCGCGTCGGGGATGATGTTCATGTCAGTGAGATAGGCAGCGCTGCCGAAACGGAAGCCAGCGATTTGCTGTTCGCCGTGGATGAGCGGAATGCGCTGGAAAGCGGCTCCGTGAATGACGATGGACTCGTGGCCTTCGATGCGGTGCATTTTAACGCGGGCGCGCGTGGGGTATTTGGATTCGGCGGAAAAGGTGTAGTCGAAGATTTTTTCGATGATGCGCGCGCTGGATTCGTCGGCATATAGGGGCATGTGGCCGTTGGGATGATGGAAGGTGAGCGGGCGCAGGTCGTCGAGGCCGAGGATATGGTCGGCGTGTGAGTGCGTGTAGAGCACGGCGTCGATGTGGCGGATTTTTTCGCGTAGCGCTTGCTCGCGAAAATCGGGGCCGGTGTCGATGAGGATGCAGTGGCTGTCCCACTGAACAGCGACGGATGCGCGCGTGCGGCGGTCACGCGGATCGGCCGAGGTGCAGACGCGGCATTCGCATCCGAGCGTGGGTACGCCCATGGAGGTGCCGCTGCCGAGGATGGTGAGAGTGGCTTGCATCTGGTTAACGCAGGATTTGAGGTTCCTAGTTTAAATTTGTGATTCCCACCCTATCGCAAAAGCGCGATAGGATGGGGCACCCTTTTTCGTGCTGTTGCTTGGGAAAGCAGATTCTTCGTCGCGCCGCTCCTCAGGATGACAAGCCTGGGGAGTGCTTTTGCTGATGGTCACTTTTTCTTCGGCGGTGGTTGATGTGCGGCTTTGGCGATGGCGTTGGTAATTTCGACGAACATCATGCGGAGGTCGAAGAGCGCGTTTTGTAACAGCTGTTGTTCCTTTTCGGTCAGGTTGCCCTTTGTCTTCTCCTGCAGGATGGCGAGCATGTCGATGCTCTGGCGCGCGCCGACGATGTCGATGCGAGGCTGCTGTCCTTGTTCCGTGCCTGCGCCCATGGCCATGATGGCGGAAAAATACATGGACTGGATGACGTGCTCGAAGGTTGTGTCGGGCGCGGCTTCGCCTCCGGCGTTGGCCTGTCGCAGCATGCTGTCGATCTCGCGCGACGATTGCTGATATGCGGCGTGCTGCTCGGCAGATTCCTCTGCCGAAGGGCCGGCAAGAGCTTCTTCCTGTGGAGTTGCCTCAGCAGGCTCCGGCTCTTCCTGTTTCGGGAAACTGATGACGCGCGCGGTGTTATCGGCAGGTGTTGAGGCGGAGTCCTGCTCGGTTGCGCCTTCGTCGCGGGGATCGCCTTCGAGGGTAAATTTGCGGCGGTCAGTGACGGTGAATGATGAGGATTTCTCGTCCATAGGTCCTTTTCCTGCTTAACGGTTCTCGGTGTTCAGGGTAGTGCGGGAGGTGAGTCGAGCGGTATGGCCCGGCCTCCGGGATAGGTGATGACAGCCTTGCGTTCCAGGGCTTCGACGCGGATGAAACCGAGAGCGAAGGTGCGAGGTAGGCCGGGCAGAGCGTAGTGCGCGGCGCTGGTGATTTCGCCGACGGGCTTGTCTTCGCCCTCGACGCGAAGCTCGGTTCCGGCTGCGGGCGTGGGGCCGCATAGTTCGAACTGACGCACGCTGCGGTGGACGGTGGCGCGGGAACGGATGCGCTCGACGATCTCCTGACCTAGGTAGCATCCTTTGTTAAAGTTCAGGGCTCGGCTCTGGTTGGTTTCCTGCGGGAGATAGCGATCGCTTATGTCGATGCCGTATCGTGGCGTGCCTTCGAGGATACGCAGGAGCTCGAGCGCGGCAAAGCCTGCGGGCGGGGCTCCAACTTGGGTGAGGATGCGCCAGAGCTCTGCCAGGTGCTCGGTCGCGAACCAGAGTTCGAATCGAGGAACAAGAACGCTGAAGGCGTGGACGATGGTGACTGGGATGCCTTGCAGCGCTGCGGGGACGAAAGCCAGTGTTTCCGGGATGGGCAGGCCCAGCGCACGCAATATTTCAGGTGCTTGCGGGCCGGCTAAGCCAAGAGTTGTGGTTGTTGCGTCTAACTCATGTAGCTCCACGTCGTCCATGATGATGAAGTGGTCGAGGTGGGCGAAGAGACGAGGCGCCTGATAGCGATCGGTTTCAAACAGAAGATGGTCGGCAGCGCGGAAGACGTATCCATCGCCCTGAATGCGGCCCTGCGCGTTCAAAATCAGGGTATAGTTTCCGTAACCCTGGGGCAGCGATTGCACCGTGTTGGTGACCATGCCGTTCAGCCAGCGGACGCGGTCGTCGCCGGTAATGCGGATGCGGGTGAGGTAGCCAAGATCATAGGCGGCGGCAGTATGGACAAGCGAAGCCAGTTCGGATTCGGCGCCGGTGAAAACGCGAGGCGAAATGCGCCCGAGGTGCATCTGAAGGTCAGATGCGGGGGACAACGCCGCCAGCGGGGTGAGGCCGGTCTCGGCGATTTGCGGCATTTCGCTCATAAGAAAATTATAGCCTTCGAGGCGAGGCCGGGTTCGATATGAGAAGAAAGCTAGAAATGAAGATGACAAAGCAGTTAGTTCTGGTAATGGCGGCGGCTGTGGTGGTGTGCGCGGCGCAGACCCCCACCAGTACGACGGTTCCCAACGCCCCGCCGCAAGGCATGCATATCAATCCGACGCAGGCGAAAGAGCTCTTCGGCTCGGTGGGTGTGATCCTGAAGTTTGCTTCTGAAGACAGCAAGCTGCCGATTAAACATGAGGTAAAGCGCAAGCTGACGACACGTGAGGCGGTGGAGAAATACCTGGTCGAAAAGATGAACGACGACAAGGACGCCAAGCGCATGGAGCGGTCGGAGATCGTTTTGAAGAAGTTTGGCCTTCTGGACCGCGACTTTCAACTGCGGCCATTTCTGCTGCAGTTGCTGACGGAGCAGATTGAGGCCTACTACGATAGCAAAACAAAGACGGTGAACCTGCTGGACTGGGCTACTCCGGATACGCAGAAGCCGGTGCTGGCGCACGAACTGACGCATGCGCTGCAAGACCAGCATGTGGATCTGGACAAGTGGGAAGACGGAACGAGCGACGACTTATCGCGCAATGTGAAGCAGGACAACGAGCATATCCAGACGGATGAACGGGACACGGCGCGAGAAGCTGTGCTTGAGGGGCAGGCGATGGCCGTATATGTGGATTATGCTCTGGCGCGCTCGGGGAAGAGCCTGCTGACGGCTCCGGATGTTGTGGACAACCTGACCGACAACACGGATACATCGGATTCACCGGTGATGACGCGCGCGCCGCTGGTGCTGAAGGAATCGATACTGTTTCCTTATCAAGACGGGTTGAAGTTTGAGCAGGCGGTGCTGAAGGACGAAGGACAAGCGGGCGCGTTTGCCGGCGTGCTGGATCGTCCACCGGATTCGAGTTACGAGATCATGAATCCGCACGCATATATGCGGAAGCGGAAGGTGCCGGTGCTGCAAATGCCGGATGTGCACTCGCTGCTGGATGCAAATTACGACCCCTATGATGTGGGTGTGATGGGACAGCTGGATGTGCGCATGTTGACGGAGCTGTTTGGTGGTCCGGAGACCTCTACGGCGTTGACGCCGGCGTGGGATGGCGGCATTTACTACGCAGCGCAAAGCAAGAAAGCGAAAACCGATGCGGAGAAAGACTCAACGGCATCGGTTGCGCTCTTTTATCTTTCGCAGTGGAAGTCGCCACAGGCCGCGCAAGCCTTTACCAAAATGTACGCGGATGAACTGGGCAAGAAGTATTCCAATGTTACGCGGGATACCAATGACGAGGCCGATCGGACCGAGCAGATCTATAACACGAGTGAAGGGCCGGTTGTGCTGACGACGAGCGACCGGATGGTCTTTGTGAGCGAAAGCTTTGACCTGACGACAGCGCGGAAACTGGCTTTTCTGGTGATGGGCGCGCAGGACAACGATGAGGCGAACCAGGCGGCGAGATTCAATGTGCCCTCAAAAACCTCGCCGGGCGCGGAACTCAACGCCAGCATGGTGCATTTCTTCTCCGCCTGCGGAGTGATACGGGCTGCGCTGCCGCATTAAGCCGCTCCATTTATACTGAATTCTTCGCATCATTGCGATTTCATTCAAAGGTGCGACGGAGTTCGGTTTGCAGCAAGCAGAAATTGGAATCATCGGGGGCAGCGGGCTTTACTCGATGCCCGGTCTGACCAACACGCGCGAGGAGCGCGTGGAGACGCCGTTCGGCGAGCCGAGCGATGCATTTGTTCTGGGCGATCTGGAAGGGCGCAAGGTAGCGTTTCTGGCGCGACATGGGCGCGGGCACAAGCTGCTACCGTCGGAGCTGAACTTTCGCGCGAATATCTATGCCTTGAAGAAGCTGGGGGTGGAGCGCATTCTCTCTGTCTCCGCTGTTGGATCGCTGAAAGAAGAGCACAAGCCAACGGACTTCGTCGTTCCCGACCAATTCATCGACCGCACGTTTCATCGCGAGTCGACTTTTTTCGGCAATGGCATCGTGGCGCATGTTGCGTTTGGCGATCCGGTCTGTGCGACCGTCGCCAAGGCGATTACTGATGCCTGCGCTGCCTCCGATGTAGTGGGCAAGGCGGGCGGGACGTATGTCTGCATGGAAGGTCCGCAGTTTTCGACGCGCGCTGAGTCGAACCTCTATCGCAGCTGGGGCGCGGACGTGATTGGTATGACCAATCTGCAGGAAGCGAAGCTCGCGCGCGAGGCCGAGATCTGTTACGCGACGATGGCGATGGTGACCGACTACGATTGCTGGCGTGAAGGCCACGATGACGTGACGGTCGAGCAGATTGTGGCGGTGCTGAACCAGAACGCGGCGAACGCAGCGAGGGTGGTGCGCGCCGCGGTGGCTGCGATGCCCAAGGACCGAAGCTGCGCCTGTGCAACGGCTCTGCAATATGCAATTCTCACGAATCCGGCCGCGATTCCAGCCGAGACGCGTGAGCGGCTCGATCCGCTGATAGGCAAATACCTCAATAAATAGAAGACAGGAAGATTATGGCGATTCTGGTTGTGGGAAGTGTTGCGTTCGACAGCATTGAGACTCCATCAGGTCATGCGGAGCGCTGTCTGGGCGGTGCGGCGACTTATTTCTCCCTGGCTGCGAGCTACTTTACCGATGTGCGCGTGATTGCGGTTGTCGGCGAAGATTTTACTGCGAGTGAAGAAGATGTGTTCAAGAGGCGCGGCATCGACACGCGCGGCATCGAGCATGTCGCGGGCAAGAGTTTCTTCTGGCGCGGCTCGTATTTGAAGAACCTGAATGAAGCGCAGACGCACGAGACGCAGCTCAATGTGTTCGAGACGTTTTCGCCGAACGTTCCCGCAGAGTATGCCGACTCGGAATTTCTTTTTCTGGCAAACATCGATCCTGTGCTGCAAGAGAATGTCCGCAAGCAGATGCCGCGCGTGCGCCTGGTCTGCGGCGACACGATGAACTACTGGATCAATGACCATCGCGAGAATTTGGAAAGAGTATTGAAGGGGCTGGATGGCTTGCTTATTAACGACGGCGAAGCCAAGCTGCTGGCGAAGGACGCGAACCTCGTGCGCGCGGCGGAGAAGATTCTGGCGTCGGGGCCGAAGAGTCTTGTAGTGAAGCATGGCGAATACGGGGCCACGGCATTTTTCGGCGACAGACTATTTCCCAACGACGCGAAGCGCATGTCTGTTCCGTTTCGCGCGCCTGCTTTGCCGCTCAGCGAAGTCGTCGATCCCACCGGGGCCGGCGATTCTTTTGCCGGCGGATTCTTCGGCTATTTGGCGTCGCAGAAAGAAGTCACTCCGAGCGCGTTCAAGCGAGCGATGTTCTATGGGGGCGTGATGGGGTCGTTTGCCGTGGAGCGGTTTGGCACGGAACGGCTGCAGGCATTGACGCGCGAAGAAATTGACCAGTGCTTTGTGCTCTTCCGCGAGTTGTCTCATCTTGATTGAAACTGAAAAAGAAGCGCCTTCACTTTCGCAGGAGACGCGGCTCGTAGCCCTCGCGGCGCTGGTGCTGTCTTTCATCGCGCTGGCATATTGTCTTCAGCACGGTATGCTACTGCTCTATGGCGATGCGGTTGCGCACATCAACATTGCGCGGCGCGTTTTCGACTCGTTGAACCCTGGCTTCCGGCAACTTGGCTCCGTGTGGCTGCCTCTGCCTCATCTGCTGCTGCTGCCGTTTGTGCAGAAGATGGCGTGGTGGCAAACGGGGCTGGGTGGCGCATGGCCTTCGATGGTGTGCTACGTCGCAGGCTGCGCCGGTCTCTACCGGCTGGCGCGGATATGGGTGCGTCCTTTGGCGGCTGTAATTGCCGCGATGATTTACGGGCTGAATCCGGGACTGCTCTATATGCAGACCACGGCGATGACGGAGCCGCTGTTTCTCGCAGAGATGGTCTGGAGCGCGCTGCTAGTCGCGGAGCACGGACGCGCGCTGAAAGCCGGCGATCAGAGGCGGGCATCGCGCTTTCTGGTTGCGGCTGGGCTGGTGCTGGTGGGCGCGGTGTTCACGCGCTACGACGGATGGATTTACGCCGCATTTGCCTGGCTGGTGGTGGCCTGGGGAATGCGGCGGCATCTGCGCGAGCGGGTGGGCGGGGCATTTGTTTTGTTCACGGCGCTGCTGGTTGCCGCTCCACTGTTGTGGCTTGCTTACAATGCGAAGCAGTTTGGCGATCCGCTGGATTTTATACGCGGACCCTATTCCGCAAAGGCGATTGATGCTCGCACGACGAAGCCGGGGTCACCGCATTATCCCGGATGGCATAGCATGCGCGTGGCCGCGCTGTATTTTTTGAAGTCGGCAGAACTGGGCGCGATTGCGCGGTGGGAGAATCTTCTGTTGTGGCTTTCCATTGCCGGAACGGGAATTGCCGCCTGGAAGTGGCGCGGAAGGGGGATCGCGGCGGCGCTGCTGTTGTGGATACCGCTGCCGTTCTATGCCTACTCCATTGCTTACGGGTCGGTGCCGATTTTCATACCGCTGTGGTGGCCGCACTCCTGGTACAACGTGCGCTACGGGATGGAGATGCTTCCGGTTTTCGCGCTCTTTCTAGCGGTTTTTATCGATGAGTGCTCTGAATGGGCGGCAAGGCGCTGGTCGAGATCCGATCTTCTGGTCTTTTTCGTTGCGGCGGTCCTGATCGTTGCGAACGGCGTGATGCTGATGCGGGCCCGTCCGCTGGTTCTGCAGGAGGCGGTGGCAAATTCCCGCACGCGGATTCCTTTTGAGCAGGCGCTGGCCCGAGCGCTTGAGATCATGCCGAAGCAGGGAATGATTCTGATGTATACGTCCGAGCATCCCGGGGCGCTGCAGAGCGCGGGGATTCCGCTGAAGCGCACGATCAACGAAGGGGACTACTACCAATGGCCCGGGGCGCTGGAGCATCCGGCGCAATCGGCGGCTGTGGTAGTGACGACGAATGGCGACGCGGTCGATCGCGCAGTGGCGGCGCACCCTGAGGGGCTGACAATGGTTGACGTAATTTGTTCCACCGGTCAACCCTGTGCGCGCATTTATCTTGCGAAGTGATAGCATCACGCTCAAACGGCGATGACGTACACACTCTTGATGGTCGACGAACCCGGTCGCATGCTGAGCTTCAATGGTCTGGAGGAGGCGATTCTTACAGGCGGCGCGGCCGGACGTCTCCTGCTGGCAGCCTTTCTCGGGGGCGTGATTGGCATTGATCGCGAGTATCACCATAAGCCGTCGGGTGTGCGAACGAATCTTCTGATCTGCTTTGGCGCTGCGCTGTTCACTTTCCTCTCTGCAGTTGTAGCCGGCGCAAACAGCACGAATAAGGGTCAGATCGCTTCCAACATTGTGCAGGGCATTGGATTTCTGGGCGCTGGATTGATTATCCGCAATCGCGATCGCGTGAGCGGGCTCACGAGTGCCGCGACGGTCTGGGCGGTGGCTTCGGTTGGAATGACGTGCGGTGCCGGGCTGTATATTCTCGCGGTTTGTTCTGCAATCCTGGTGTTAGTCGCGCTGGAAGGCGTGGGGTTCCTTGAGAAAAACGCAAACCTCAAATTGTATTCGGTAATTTATGAGGTGCGCGGCAGTGACTCGGACAAGATGACCCTGTCGATTCTGAACGCGATGGACCGGGCTAAACACAGGCTGGTGGGTATAGAGCAGCAGAATATTGGCGAGCTGAATCGGCTGTCCTTCACCGTGTCGACGACACATAAAGGCCATGAGAAGTTTCTGGCTACGCTCAATGCTGCTCCCGCAATCGACGAAGTGTTGACATTCCATGATCCGGAGGACGATTGATTCGGTTTGTGAAAGCCCATGCCTGTGGCAATGATTTTCTTATTGTCGATGCAATAGAGGTAAGTACCGAGCGGAAGCGTGACTGCGCTATAAAGCTGTGCGCCCGCAACACAGGGATTGGCGCGGACGGCATTGAATACCTGGAGTGGACTGGGGAACGTTCGGGCACGATTTGCCTATTCAATGCGGATGGATCCATCGCTGAGATTTCCGGTAACGGGACTCGCTGCGTAGCCGCGTGGATGGCGTATGAACGTGGGCTTGGGGTTGGCGACAGCGTCTCACTTAAGACGGACGCGGGTCTGCGCGAGTGCAACATCGTGAAGGCAGAAGGAGATTATTTTCAAATAGCCTCGCTCATGGGCGTACCAAAGATTGCGCCACGTACCGTGAAACTGAGTGATGGAGTGGTCGAGGGGATCACTGTTTCGATCGGCAATCCTCACTTCATCGTTTTTGTCGAGGACTCGACCTTCAAGCTTCGAGGAAAACCCTGGCAGCAGATTGGCTACGAAATTTGCTTTCATCCGGATTTCCCGGAGCAGACGAATGTGGAATTTGTGCACGTGATAAGCGCAAATGAGATCGAGATCCGCATCTTTGAGCGAGGCGTGGGTCCGACCACTTCATCTGGAACAGGAACGTGCGCAAGTGCTGTCGCGACGGTTGCCCATCGCGGTGGCGCTACTCATCTCCTGGTGCTCGCGCCGGGTGGCGAGCAGCAGGTGCAGTGGCTGGGCGGCGAGAGCGAGATTCTGTTGACGGGCCCGGCTGAGTTGATTGCGTCGGGTGAGATATTCGGATGCTGAAGCCGCCTGCGGTTGCGCCTGACGCGCGTGTTGCCGTGATAGCGCCGGCCAGTTCGTCGAAGCCGGAGCGGCTCGCTCGCGGCATGGAAGCCTTACGCTCGCGCGGGTACGATTCGGAGTTCGGCAAGTATGCGCAGGGGCGGCAGGCGCCTTATTTTTCCGGAACGGCGGAACAGCGGCTTGCGGATTTGCACGCTGCGTTTGCCGATCCGGAAGTGCGAGCCATATTTTGTACCCGTGGCGGTTACGGATCGAATTATCTGCTGGAAGATATCAATCTTGACCTGATTCGCGAAAACCCTAAACCGTTGTTTGGATATAGCGACATGACGGCGGTGCAGACATGGCTGCTGGATGAGCTTGGGCTGATTTCATTTCATGGGCCGATGGTTGCCGCCGACTTTGCCGTTGACGATGGAGTGCATGATGCAAGCTTCGATGCGGCGCTCGATGGCGATGCAGTTACAGCCGGTGCTGCCGAAGGGCTTCGGATTCTGCGGCCGGGGCGCGCGCAGGGCGTGTTGTATGGCGGTTGCCTGAGCATTCTGACGGCTTCGCTGGGGACGCGCTTCGCGCCGCAAACGGAAGGCAAGCTGCTGTTTCTGGAAGATGTGGGCGCGAAGCCGTACCAGGTTGACCGGATGTTGCGGCAGATGGTGCTGGGCGGAAAGTTTGATGGAGTGTCTGGGTTTATTTTTGGGGAGATGTTGGAGTGCATATCGCCGGGAACCGGGCTGGAGTTGCTGGAGCAGGTGATTCTGCGCGTGCTGGACTGGTTCGACGGGCCGATCGCCATTGGGTTGCGGTCGGGGCATGTGTCGCGCAGCAATGTGACGCTGCCGTTTGGGATTGAAGCGGAATTGATTCTGGAAGATGAGCCGGTGCTGCAGTATCTGGAGCCGGCTGTGCAGGTTGATTGAGGATGCAAACGAAACATATTCACTCGATTGGAATTTGCGGGACGGCGATGGCGTCGCTCGCAGGGCTTTTGCAGTTGAAGGGGCATCGCGTGACGGGCTCGGACCAGGCGGCGTATCCGCCGATGTCGGATTTGTTGCGCTCTTTGAATATTCCTGTGGCTGAGCCATTTTCGGTGGAGAACCTGAAGCCGCATCCTGATCTGGTCATCGTCGGGAACGCGATGTCGCGCGGCAACGTGGAGCTGGAGTATGTGCTCGATCAGCGGATTCCGTTTACGTCTCTGGCGGAGTTGATCCATGCGGAGTTTCTGCGTGGGCGTGAGTCGCTGGTCGTGGCAGGGACACACGGGAAGACTACGACGACGAGCATGCTGGCGTGGATCTATGAAGTCGCATCGCGCGCGCGGGCGGAACTTGCGCCGTCGTTTCTGATAGGCGGAGTTGCGGAGAACTTCAAGACGAGCTTCCATCTGCGCGAGACGAAACCGTTCATTTTGGAAGGCGACGAATATGACACCGCCTTTTTTGATAAAGGGCCGAAGTTTATGCACTACTTTCCGGATGCGTTGATTTTGACGCATGTGGAGTTCGATCACGCCGATATTTATCGCGATCTGGACCAGGTGAAGACGGCGTTTAAGAGGCTGGTGAACCTGGTTCCGCAACGCGGGCGTGTGGTTGCGTTTGACGGTGCGCCGAATGTCTCAGAATGTGTGAGCAAGGCTTTTTGTAAGGTTGAGCGTTACGGATTTGGTAAAGATTCCGACTGGCGCGCTGCTGACATGCATTTCCATGATGGGAGCATGACGTGGAAGGTTTTTCGCCAGGGATTATTCTGGGCTGAGCTTATGCTTCCACTGGCGGGTGAGTATAACGCGCTGAATGGCACAGCTGCCGCGGCGCTCGCGGCCGGACAGGGCGTGGAGATCGACGCGATTCAGGAAGCACTGGCCACTTTCGAGAGCGTGAAGCGCAGGCTCGAAGTGCGGGCGGTGGTGGATGGCGTGACCATCATCGATGACTTCGCGCACCATCCCACGGCGATTCGAGAGACGCTGAGGGCGCTGCGCGGCGCACACCCCGAGGCTCGGCTTTGGGCGGTGTTAGAGCCGCGGTCGAATACGTTGCGGCGGAATGTTTTCGAGCGTGAGCTGATCGAGAGTCTTGCTATTGCAGATCGCGTTGTGCTGGCCGGCGTCTTCAAGCAGGAGAGCATTCCGGAGGATGAGCGGCTGCATCCGGAAACGGTAGTAAGAGGATTGAGGCAGTTGGCCAAAGATGCGGTGCTTCTTCCGAATGCTGACGCGATTGTCGATGCCGTGGCACCAGAACTGCGCGCGGGCGACGTGGTAGCGATCCTTTCGAATGGTGGCTTTGATGGAATCTACGAAAAGCTGCCGCGGCGTCTGGAGCAGAAGACGCTGGTGCGTACGTAGTCATGCTGTCGAGCCTTGCGATCGTTTTGTTCTACTTGATTGCCGGGTTTCCGGCCGCGCTCATTGGCCTGCCGTGGACCTTGCTGCGGCAGGATATCTCGCTGCTCTACAGCTGGGCAATGCGGATTACGAACATCGGTCTGAAGATCGGTGGGATTCGGATCGATGTCAGCGGGCGTGAACGGCTTGATCCAAAGCAACGCTACATCTTCATGTCGAACCACGTTTCGAATCTCGATCCTCCTGTGCTTCTGCCGCTGCTTCCGGGGCGGACATCTGTTTTCCTGAAACGATCGCTCATGAAGATTCCGGTGCTGGGGTATGCGATGGGGCTCGGCGATTTTGTTCCGGTGGATCGCGATGGGCGGGTGGAGAGCGCGAAACAGAGCGTAGAAAAGGCGCGGCAGGTGATGGAGTCCGGGCTGCACATTACTTCGTTTGTGGAAGGCACACGCTCGCGGGATGGGAGGCTGCTGCCGTTTAAGAAAGGGCCTTTTTATCTGGCAATGGAAACCGGGAACCCCGTGGCGCCGATCTCGATCTGGGGCACGGAAGGCATGATGAAAAAGGGCAGTATGAGTATCACTCCGGGGACGGCGCATGTTGTTTTTCATGCACCGCTGTGGCCGCGAGATTATGCGACGCGCGAGGAGCTGATGGCTGCTGTGCGGGAATCGATTGCTTCGAGTTTGCCAAGGTGGATGCGGGGAGACGCTGCTCTCCGTGATTGACGGGCCACAACCGTCGCAGTCGCACGTTAAATTCAAAAATGGCCGAGTTGGATCAACGCAAGAGTGAACCGCAGGTCCCCCTTCGACAAGCTCGGGGCAGGCTCTCCGCTCCGCGCTGCGCGCTTCGGTCGGGATGACAATTCAATATTAGGGGCAGAGTTCGCGAGTCAGGGTTTCAGGATTGCGTTGTAGCCGTCGGCGAGGAGCTTTGTGCGGATGATTTTCGCCTGGTCGCGCGTGGCGAATGGACCAACCTGAATGTGCAACAGCTTGTCCTGCGACTCACTGCGTACTATGACGCTATATCCGTGCTGGCGCAAAGCGGAAGCCAGCGCGTTGGCGTCTTCCGGATGTGTCACTGCAGCGATCTGTACCATGAAGGTCCCGCTGCTGGTTGCCACTGGCACAGGAGCAGTTGTCGATGCCACCGGCAATGATGCCGGCCTGGTCTCGGGGGTAGTCGCCGCAGGCTTCGCTGCTGGAGCCTGCGGCAGCGCTGTCTGCTTCACTGCAGGAGCAGATGTCTGGCTGGCCGCGTCGTCGGGCGTAGAGTCCTGGTCGAGGGATTCCGTCACCTCAGTTGGGTCCGGCTTACTTGTGGTGGCTGGCCGCAGGCTTTCCATTGCGGATGGCTTGGGCGTGTTCGACACGGACGGCGCTGAACCTGGTTGGAGGGTACCAGGAGCAGGTGGGTTGGCGTCAGTGCCGCGGCGTCCAGTGGAGTAGCCGAAGCCGAAGAAGACGCCGCAGACGAGCACGAGCCCAAAAAAGATGCCGAGCAGCGTGGTCGCGTTCAGGGTGATCTCTGAATCGCGTTCTTCTTCTAGTTCGATTGTGTTTCTCATTGCCGTTCCTCAGTCTTGGGTGCAGGGGCGACGGAATCTCCGAGCCTCTGCAAGAGCGAGAGCAGTTCCATTGGCAGCGGGAAAATGATGGTTGTGTTCTTTTCCGTGCCTATGTCTGTGAGTGTCTGTAGATATTTTAACTGCAAGGTGATGGGTTGTTGCGCCAGAAGATTGGCAGCATCGACCAGCCGTTGCGCGGCGCTGAATTCGCCTTCCGCGTTGATGATCTTGGAGCGTTTTTCGCGTTCCGCCTCGGCTTGTTTCGCCATGGCGCGCAGCATCTGCTCGGGCAGGTCGACCTGCTTCACTTCAACGCTCACGACTTTAACGCCCCACGGCTCAGTGCGCTGGTCGATGATGGCTTGTATGCGCTGATTGAGCGCGTCGCGGTGCGAGAGCAGGCCGTCGAGCTCCACTTCGCCGAGGACGGAGCGCAATGTTGTCTGCGCGAACTGCGAGGTCTGGTAGACATAGTTGGCGACTTCGATGACAGCCTTTGCCGGCTCGAGCACGCGCAGGGTGATGACGGCGTTGACCTTGATGGTGACGTTGTCGCGGGTGATCACGTCTTGCGGTGGGACTTCGAGCACTTCCTGCCGGAGGGAGACGCGGACCATCTGGTCAAACGGGCGGAAGACGAGGATGATGCCGGGGCCTTTGGGCTGAGGCAGGGCGCGTCCGAGACGGAATATGACGCCGCGCTCGTATTCGCGCAGGATCTTGATGGAGTTCAGCAGATAAAGAACAATGACCGCAATGACAATCAGCCCGGGGATTCCCATAAATACGCCTCACTGAGGTGGGATTGTACAGCAACGGCATTGCGGAAAGCTGCTCAAACGGCGGTCGTCGGGCTGTCGGGAATCCGCTCTACTAACAGAGTGAGATTGCGCACGGCGCGGACGCGGACGCGCTCGCCGGGGGATATGGGCGCGGGCGATTCGGCGAACCAGAGCTCACCGTGCACCATGACCTGTCCGCGCGGGTCGAGCGGTTGCTGCGCGATGGCGATGGAGCCGATTAGAGCCTCGGGGCCGGTAAGGACTTTGTTTCGTCGCGCGCGGATGGCGATGCGGACGAGGAAAGTGGTAACAGCACCCCAGGCAATGCCGGTGCCTACTGCGGTCGCGATGCTGACGCGCAGCTCCGGAATGGGTCCGGCGACCAGCGTGAGCGTTCCGAAGACGAGGCAGAGGATGCCTGCCCCGGCGAGAACGCCGTGGCTTGCGAACTTTGCTTCGAGAATGAAGAAGGCAAAGGCGGCGACCAGCAGCATCAGCGACGTGTAGCGCACCGGCAGCAGATTGAGCGCGAAGAGCGCGAGCACGACCAGAAGCGTTCCCAGCGCGCCGGGAATGATGGTGCCGGGCGTGTTGAATTCAAGGTAGATGAGCAGGCCGCCGACGACGAGGATGAGCACGGCGAGGTTCGGGTCCATGAGGCGATCGAGGATGTTCTCGCGCAGGGTGGTTTCAACGGGAACGATGTGCGCGTTGCGCGTGTGCAGGCTTGCGGTTGAGCCGTCGAAGCGCGTGACGGTGCGGCCGTCGATCGCGTCGAGGAGTGCGGTGTTGCTGGGCGCGATGATGTCGATCAGTTTCAGCTTCTCGGCTTCGCTCTCGGTATAGGACTTTGAATTAAGGACGGCGTCCTGTGCGGCGTCAGTGTTGCGATTGCGGCGCGAAACGTAAGAGCGGAGGAATGCGGTCGCGTCGTTCTCGAGTTTCTGCTTCATGATCGGATCGACGGTTGTGCCCATGACGACGGGATGGGCAGCGCCGGCGTTGGTGCCGGGTGCCATCGCGGCGATGTCAGCCGATTCGAGAATGAAGAAGCCGGCGGAGCCGGCGCGGCTGCCCGATGGCGCTACGTAAACAATTACTGGAGACGGCGAGGCGAGAATGTCGTGCACTACGTTGCGCGTGGAATCGAGCAGGCCTCCGGGAGTGTCGAGTTCAATGAGCACGGCATCGGCATGGATGTCGGCTGCGCGGGCGAGACCGCGGCTGATGTACTGCTCGCTGATGGGTTGAATAGTGTCGTGCAGGCGCAGAAGCACGACTTGCGACGGCTGTTGCGGTAAAGCGAAGGAAGATGCACCACTGAGAAGCAACACGGCGGCGCAGACGAAAAAGAGCATCGTGCTGCGCCGCAGAGTTCTCATGGAAGCTGTTGTCCCCGTTGTGCAAGTGCCTGCTTCATGCCGAGGGCGTTCGCATTGGCCGGTTCAAGCTGGAGCGCCTGGCTGACTTCGCCGGCCGCGGAGCTTAACTGGTTCCCCTGCATGTCCAAGTGCGCGAGCACGAGGTGGGCAGTCACATTGGGCTGCAGTTGGAGCGACTTCAGCGCTTCCTGACGGGCGGCGTCAGGATCGCTACTGCGCTCGCGTACCTGGGCAAGCCCCGCATGGGCCGCGGACGAGGAAGGATCGGCTGCAAGCGCTGCCTGGAATTCGCGTTCAGCTTCGAGAATGAGGCCGCGGTTAAAAAGCTGTGTGCCTTCTTTGGTGAGCGCCGCAGCGCGCTCGGCAGGAGGAAGCGCGCTCAGCCGCATCGTCTGTACCTGCTCCATTTCAAAGGCAGCCTGACGGAAGCTCGCTTCATTGTAGGTGCGCTTGATGCGTTCGAGCGGGCCGGTGCTTGCGTTGCCTTGTGCGCCGGGTTGCGGCGCGTCCGGGGTGGTGCTTAAGGACGCGTTGAGCTTTGCGGCTGCCGGGTTCTGTTGCTGGGTGTGCAGGGTTGCGGCGAGGCTGGCCGCTTCAGTATCGCGCGGGCGCAGCTTGACCGCCAGATCGATTTCGCGGACCGCTCCGGCCAGATCGCCGCGGCGATTCAGCGCCAGGGCGAGGTTGAAGTGGTAGTCGGCGTCTTTAGGATCGGCCGCGATGGCCTGCTGGAAGAGCGCTGCTGCATCTTTGCCACGGCGCGCTGCGGCTACTCCCTGATTGTTCACGACCTCGGGCAGCGGCAGGCGGGTTGAGTCGAAGGCGAAGGCATCCTCGGCTTCCATGTATTTGCCGGTGTAGAAAAATGACAGCCCGCGATAGAAGTCGGCTTCAAGGGCGTTGGGATCGTCTTTCGTCAGATGTCCAAGAGTCGACGCAGCCAGCTCGTAATTCTGATTTGCGAAATAGGCTTTGCCCAGGGCCCCCCATGCCGGATAGAAGCGCGGACTGAGCCGGACGGCTTCACGAAGATGGCGGATGCGCTCGTCCATGGAGTTTTCGCTAAGCCCGCGCACGTAATTCTCAAAGGCGTCGAGGCGCAGGTCTGAATCTGCCGCGATGAATGTCTGCTGGGCCACCGCGTAGGTGGGGTCGAGCTGCCTGGTGACCTGCCATGCAAGGCTGTTCAGCGTGTCGAGCAAGTGTGTCAAATCAGCCTGGGTCGTGAGCTGGGCGCCGAGTTTGAGGGCCGTGATGTCGAGAACCTGGGCCGTCGTGTTGAGCGTGGTTCCGGTTGAGGTGTAGTAGCCGAAGACGACGTAATCGGCATCGAGCGTCTGCGCCAGGCGAATGGCGCTGGCGCGCGACGGTTGAAAATTCAGCGGCAGTCCAAGATGGTCAAGAGCGTAGATGCGATCGGTGCGGCTAATGGGCAGAAATCCTGCCGACGCGAGCCGCCGATTAAAGATTTCAGGGAAGGCCTCGCCGATCCAGTCGAGACTTGCCTGGCCGGTGTGATTTTCGAACGGGAGCACGAGCAGAAGGCTTCCATGCGTGATGGCCTGTGCGGGGGCGGCTGCGGCTGCTCCAGGTTGTGGGCTCGACACTGTGGGAGCGGGTTGTTGGGCGAATGCGAGCGGCATGGCGGCGAGCAGCAGGCCGTAAAGGATGGGGCGCAATGGAATCAAGGACCGCACTTCAAGGCTGATTATAGTGAAACGGCACGCGGTCGCGCTCTGTTGCCATGGCTTCCTGCGGGCGATCGAAGTGAAGCACGGCCGCCCATTGCCCCTGCCGATCGGCGCGCCAGACGACTTTGCCGCCCAGCCGGCGCGCGATCATATCAGGGGGAAGATCGCGGTGGAAGTCGAAGAACCGGGTATCGAGGCGCTCATTTTTGCGGCCGAGGCTGAGAGGTAGATGCGGTGGGTCGTACTTCGTCGAAAAGACGAGCCCTACGGTGTAGGGATCGGTCAGCTGTGCCGCTTTTTCGATTTGCGGGAGCGAGAAGTTGTCAACCGTTGCGACCTGAATTGGTTTGGTTACATAGCCGAGTTCCGGCTTGCTCAACTCGTCGGTTGCAGGCCATGCGCTCAGGACGGTTGCGTCGGGATAATGGACTTCAATCTCCTGGATGGCGGCTTCGTGCAGCAGGATCACGTCACGATAGGCGAGATTGTCCTCCGGCGCGAAGCGATACGGCGGATTGATGAAGAGTCCCACGAGAAAGGCGACAGCGCTTAATGCTACGAGATACAGCCATTGCCGTAAGCGCCGATAGAAAGTGTTGACGCAGACGAGCAGCACCAGCGGATACAGCGGCAGAAGATAGCGCGTGAGCAGCGCTCCACCGAGGACGGAGAAGAAAAGCAGGTTGGCAAGGATGACGAAGTAGAACTGCAGCTGGTCGCTGATGGAGATGCGTTTGCGGTCGTCGACTGGCGGAAGCATCATGCACGCCAGCATGGAGAGCACGGGCACAAAGAGGTTCATGTGTGCCGTGATGTGCAGCACGCGGTGTCCAAAGGCCACCAACACGCGCAAGGGGGTGAGCGTGGCGGTGGCGTTGTAGCGCAGATACTCGGGGTTGCCGAAAACGAAGCCGGTACGGTGCCAGTGGTAGAGGTACCAGCAAGCCAGCGGGACAATAGGAAGCAGCAGTATGCCCGCTTTCGTCAGATGAGAGCGTGGTGATGTTGGGTTTGTTGAGGGCCCGGGTCGACTTTTTACGAGCATCCCTATCTGCCACGCTGCTAACGCCAGCGGCGTGACGATGGACGTTTCTTTGGCAAGGGCTGCGAGTGAAAAGCAGACCGCGGCGATCCAGATGCGCTGTTCGAAAAAGAGAGCCAGTGCCCATAGCGTCGCCGCCGCAGCGAACATATCTGCATGCGCGAGGGAGCTTTGAGCGAACCAGACTGGATAAAGAGCAGTGAGCGCTACAGTCGCGCAGGCGACTTTAGGTTTCCGCGTCGTGACGATTGACAGACGATACACAGCAAGCAGCGCAACCGAGGAAAGGGCACATATGGCGACGCGCGTGACCCATGGGGCGAAGGTGAAGATTTTCCACCACAGGGCGAGATAAAGCGACGGCAAGGGCGGATGCGCGTTGGAAAGCGTAGAGAAGGGAATCAGCGAACCGGTGCGGAAGAAATCGTATGCGGCCGGGATGTAGTACCCGGCTTCATCCCAGTAGTACGGCAGGCGGAGCAAGGGCAGATGCGCAAGCAGGACCGCCGCAAAGATTGCGGGAAAGACCAGCCACGGCGAAGGCTGGCGGGGCGATTGTTGAGGGGAAGTCACGCGCGCGTGCGACAAGCTTTAGTGAACTGGCCCTTGGGGAACGGGCAGCGGATGATGCGGCTCGAGGGCGATGGCGCCGAAGGCCTGCTCATATTGGGAGATGTTCTGGCCGAGGATGTTCCAGAGCGCCTTCGCCTGCTGCGGACTGAGGTAGATGCCCTGGGAGTTCTCGATGGTAACGGAGTCGGGCGCGTCCTGATGCACGATGCCAAAGGCAAGGAAGAAATCCCACACGCTCACGCGCACCTGCACGCTGTTCGCGTAGTTTTCACGGTAGTCAGGGGCCTCTGTGAGGTTGATCTTGGGCTGAGGTTGCTGCGAGGAGTTCATGATGTTTTCAGAGTATCGCGTTTCATCCCGAAGAAGGGATGGTGCGAAAGGGGGGACTTGAACCCCCACGGGGATTACCCGCCAGATCCTAAGTCTGGTGCGTCTGCCAATTCCGCCACTTTCGCATTTAAAATCATTAACTTACAGCGGTAAGTTTTGATTTTGAGGGCCGGTGTCAGTTCTAGTGTCAGTTGTCTTCCGCTTACTAAACGCTACGAGACGCTCCACTGCCGATTGATTATGGGCCGGGCTGAGGTGTGCGTATCGCATCGTCATTCCGATTGTACGATGCCCCATCAATGTGGCGATAGTGGCTAGATTTTCGCCCGCCATCGCTAGGCGAGAAGCAAAGGTGTGACGGTTGCAGTGCCAGGTGTAGTCTTCGATTCCCGCCTCTTTGACGGCGGGATCAAACCAGTCCCGATGCGCCCTCATTTGACCGCCGTCGGAATTAAAGAAAATAATGTTTTTGTCGCGATTCCTTTTCCGCAATCTAAAAAGAACCTCGAGGGCGACACTGTTAAGAGGGATGTGTCTTTCTCCCTGGCGATGCTTCTGCTTTCTCACGGTCAAAATTCTGCGTTCGAAGTCAATATCTGCCCAGCGAAGCCGCCACTGTTCAGAGGCCCGCATTCCTGTATGCAGACTGATTATAAAAGCTGGTAGATAGGAAGAAAAACGAGTATTCAATACGCTGATAAGTTTGGATTCCTCAAGAGGGCTGAGAAAGCGAATACGTTGATTGTTCTCGCTCTTGCGCCTGATTCTGGATGCTGGGTTAAAGGCAATCTTGTCATTATCAATTCCGACCCGGAAAATAAGACTAAAGGCCGCGTGCCAACGATTCAGAGTGGCCTCAGACCAGCTCCTTTCAGCCTTTTCTCTCTGCAGCCAACGAACAATTTCCTGCTTCGTAATTGCATCACCCGCACGGTTAGCCCAATCCCCGCGCATTCTTGCAAATTTTAGGCTAAGCTCGTGAGTCGATCGCTGGCCATTTTCGGCGGATGAATGTTCCAGAGCATCATCCAACAGTTCCGAAAATAAAATGCTCTTCGCACTATATTTCTCCGGCAGCTTTGTCTGTTGGAGCTTTTCCGTGCGGCGCTTCGACAACAGCGTGACAGCGTCACTCTTGCGTCCTGCCTTTTCGCGATGCAGCTTTCCTTGCGCGTCAACAAACCTGATCCACCAAATACCAGAACCCGGATTTTTCTCGAATAACCCTCTCATAGCATTGACTCAGCGTCTCACGGTGAAGCCAGTAATTCAGCGTTAGCCTGCGAGTGAGTCGGGGTGGTCTTGACGAATAAAGCGATGCAGTTCTGAAACAGCAATGAGCACCCTACTCCCGATTCGTCGGGTCGATATCCGCTTATTCGCCACAAGATAGTCCAGAGCACGTTCGCTGATGGAAAGACGTTGCGCGGCCTCATGACGGCTTACTAATAGTTTAGTGTCATGTGTCTCATCAACTTTCGCCGAATCCGTGGTCGGCAATTCTCGCTGAATCATCAGATTCCTCCCAGCCTTTACTTTCGTGAATGCTCGTAGCTCTTGAGACATCATCGGAGTGATAGGCATCAAGATACAGAGCAATCAACAGCCATAGCATGTTCGAGCAGGCGCGAGTTGTCCAATATTTTCTATCTATGGCGCCATAACTCTTCGGTTATGTCAGGAGCACACGAAAGGGTGCAAGCGGGCACAATAATGTGCCTTATTGACAGATAGAATTCCTGCGGCAAAATCTGAAATGGAGATTGATTTCCACAGACATTGTTGAGGCGATTGTGGGTGGATTTCGACGAAAGGCAGCGGAGCAGCAAGGCCATGTCAGATCTCATCGAATTCCGCCATCTTAAGTACATCATTGCCGTGGCTGAAGAGGGAAACATTACAAAAGCTGCGGAGCGGCTCTTCGTATCGCAGCCAGCACTTAGCAAACAGATCAGAGATATCGAAGACGAGATCGGGTTTCCAGTCTTTATTCGTAATCGAGAAGGCGTGGAACTGACGCCTCCTGGGCTTATGCTCGTCGCGTATGCTCGGGACGTTCTATCAGGACGGGCAGAGATCTTGGATATGGCTCGCGCCGTTCATAGGGGGGAAGTACCACCTATGAGACTTGGATTTTCGTCATTCATCAAATCCAGTCTCCTTCAGATGTTCCGGGATTCTTATCGGCGAATGTTTCCGAGTTGTGAGATACATTTGTCCGGTGGTGAGTCCGCTAATCTTATACCGCGCCTTGAGCACGGAACACTTGATGCAGCATTCCTCCCTATGCCGATCGAAGATGGCAATCTTGTTGCCCATCTAGTCGCGCGCGACCCGCTAGTCGTATGCATGCGAGCAGATGATCCCCTGGCTCGCGAGCTTGAAATATCGCTCCAAGTTCTGGCGTCCAAGTTACGAATATTCAGAGATCCACAATCCCATCCATCGGCGCACAGTAGGCTGATCGAACTACTCTGGGATGTGGGAATCAAAGCAGTGATTGATTGTTCTGCTGCCACGCCAAATGATATTCAGCTGATGGTGGGCGGTGGTTATGGGCTTGCTTTGGTTGAGCAATCCTGGGTGATCGATCCTCGTCTGACGACGAGGCCGGTCGCAGGCTTACGTTGGACCGCGGACAGCGCGTTTGTTCACCATAGAGGGGCAGCGCATCCGGCGCTTCGTGTTGCGATAAGGCTTCTCCAGAAGATGCAAGCGGGCAGATTGCACAAAGAGGCAATTTCGTCGGGCCAGAGCTTGCCACATCAGTTAGACCTGCTGGCCTAGTCGGCAGTAGCTATAACCCAAAAGTTATAGCGCCATAACTAAGAAGTCTTGGACAAAAAAATTACTTCGTTTTACTTTTCGAATTCATGACGGTTCCGCTCTGCCGTCGGAGGTGCAAATGTCCCGCAAAGTTCGAATCGCGATTGCCATAATCCCGAGGCGAGTGCTCAGCAGGCGGATTCGAATATCTGCCTTGATTGCTCTCGCCATTCTCACCCTCCCGCTCGTATCGCAGGCTCAGGCTGGTGGTTCTCCATTCGACACCGGCTTCACGGCGATGCAGAACCTGTTCACCGGAACGATAGCGAAAGTCGCAAGCCTGATCGCTATCGTGATCGGCGGCTATGGCTTTGCTCACGGTGAGCCCGGAGCGAAAAAAGCGCTCGCGGGCGTGGCAGCAGGAACCGGAATCGCGGTGCTTGCCGTCAACGTCCTGTCCTGGCTCTGGGGTGTGTAAGGGAGAGCTTTGTGTTCGTCAATCCGCTCACCTGATGAGGGCGACATGGCAGACGCAAGAACAAATCGTAAGCGAACCAACAGAGTATTCAAGAGCCTGCACAAGCCTCTCACCTACCTGGGGGTCGAACGCACTCTCTTTTACCTCGTCTGCGTGAGTGCAGTCGGCGCCTTTAACTTATTCAATTCGATCCTGGCCGGGATCGCTGTGTTCATCGGTGGATTTGCCTTCGGGCATTGGGTGACCACGAGCGACCCGGCATTTCTTCGCATCCTGGCGAAAGCCGAGCGCTACAAGTCGCGCTACGACGCCGCAAAACAGGTTGTCCCGATGGTCAAGGTGCGCTGATGCTGAATATCGCCCGAGTCCTGAAACCTTGGAAAGAAGCCGCGTCGCTCAATGCGCAGATCAGTCTGTATGGATTCTGGGATGCCACAACGTTTTTTACCAAGAGTGGAGACCTCGGCGTAGTACTTCGTGTCGGCGGTGTTGACTACGAATCCCTTGACAGCGCAGAGCAGGAATACGCAGTCAAGCGACTTGAAGCAGCGCTGAAAGCATTTGGTCCCGGCTTCCATGTGTACCAGTATCTTTTCAAGCACAATCGTCCCGACATCCCCTTCGCCGAGTATGACGATTTAGTCGTAGCGACTGCTATCGATCAGCGCCGCCGATTCTTTGATGCTAAGCGAGATCACCTTTACACTGTTGAACTTTTCTACTGCGTTCTGCTCGAAGGCGCACGGTCAAAGACGGGCGTTGGCGCAGGTATCGCCCGCCTCGTCACGGATCCTGCCGGCGGCTTATCAGAGCTGAGAGCACAATTCTCGAACGGAAGTATGAAGACGCTTCTGCGTTCGCAGCTTCAAACAGATTGTGCCGCACTTCATCAGCGTGTACAGGCATTCGTCCGGCACCTGTCCGATTTCGTCTCGATTGAAACGCTCGACCAGACCGGTCAACTGCAGTTCTTCCGCAGACTCTTAAACTTTGACGATTGGCGCATCTCCGGGAATCCTAGGTCGACACAGTTCCTCGATTACCAGGTCTCGAATTCAAATATCGAGGCAGAACGAGATCATCTCCGTGTCGGCGATCATTTCGTTCGCATTTTAACGATGAAGGAAGCCTTGGCCGAAACACGGCCATTGGTCCTTGATGCGTTGCTCAAGATTCCCGCGAATTTTCACGTGGTCACGGAATGGGTTCCGGTCTCACAGAGTAAGGCGCGTAAAGAAGTCACCAAGCGTCGCCGGCATTTCAATATCTCGAAGACAGGCTTCATTTCGCAGCTGGGCAATGACACGACGAAAACAAACCCGCACGACGTATTGGTCGACGAATCAAAACAAGCAGATATCGAAAATTTGGGAGATTGCCTGCGCGCACTGGGCGATGGCCAATCGCTCGGCGATTTTTCCTTGACCATCGTTCTCTCCGATCGCGATAAGCCTGTCGTCGATCGCCTGGTGGGGGAGTTCGCGGCTGTCTTCACGAATGCCGATGGCAATCTGTTCACGGAAACCTATAACCAGCTCAATGCTTACTTCGCTACGGTGCCTGGAAACTATGTTCACAATCTCCGCCGGCTTTACCTGCTGAACAGTAATTACGCAGATCTCTCGTTTCTCTTTACTATCCTTCCGGGCGAAAGGACGAACCCACACCTCAGCGCGGAATATCTCGCGGCGCTTGAAACCGACAACGCCACGCCATACTTTCTGAACCTTCATAACGGTGAGGTCGCACACACACTCATCTTAGGAATGACCGGATCTGGGAAGTCATATTTTGCTTCATTCATCCTGCAAAACGCTCAGAAGTACGCACCACAGACATACATTTTCGACATCGGCGGAAGCTTTCAATCGCTGACGCATATCTTCGGGGGCACGTATCTCAACGTCGGGCAGGAATCACGCGACTTCACCATCAACCCATTTTCACTAGAACCGACGAAAGAGAATCTGCAGTTCCTCTTTAGCCTCGTCCGTGTGCTCGTCGAAGGAAATCAGCGTTATCGCCTGGACTTCAAGGAAGAACGCCGCCTGTGGGAGGCCATCGAGCGCATTTACATGCTGGAGCCTGAACAACGGACCGTCTCGAATCTCGCAACCATTATTGGTGAATTGAAAGAGCGGCTGCATCGCTGGACCAAAGCCGGTCAGTACGGCTTCGTCTTCGACAACGTTGAAGACACGCTCTCCTTCAGCCGGTTCGAGACATTCAACTTCAATGGCTGGGGTGACGCTCCTGACGTCTTAGAGCCATTGCTGTTTTATGTTCTCCATCGTGCCAGCAATGAGATCACCGATCCACGAAGGCTGGCGACATTCAAGGTCTTCCTGATGGATGAAGCGTGGCTCTTCATCCGCAATGAGACGATCCGCCAGTACATTGTGCAGGCACAAAAAACCTGGCGAAAGCACAATGCCGCCATGATCCTGGCGACGCAGTCGATCAAAGAACTCGAAGCGTCGGGCATGCTTCAGATCGTTGCCGAGAGCTGCCCGACCAAGATCTTCCTGGCCAATCCGGAAATGGATCGCGAGTTGTACAGGGAAGCCTTCCATCTGAACGATACCGAACTGGAGCTTATCGCCGGCCTCGTGCCGCCGGGACAGATGCTGATCCGGAAAGCTCAGTCCTCGAAGAAGGTTCATCTCAACGTGGATTCGGTGTCGCATTGGATGGCGACCAACAATGCCCGCGACAACCTGAAGAAGCGCGAATACTTCGCACAGTTCGGAATCGCCGATGGCTTGCGTCATCTCGCGCAGGATCACCCATTCCAGCCACGCAGACTGGCTGGGATCAATCACTAAGGAGGAAGACATGCATCGCATACCGCTCGTTCTCGCTCTTGCCGCCATCTCGACTTCCACCGCCCTTGCGCAGGATGCGTCGGCCCGGACTGTTCAGTACCACTCCCAGGACATCGTGCCCATCCATGCCAAGCTGAAGTACACAACCTTGATTGAATTACCTTCAACGGAAAAGATCATGGAGGCGGCCACCGGCGACAAGGACTTCTGGGTCGTCGATGTCGTCAGCAACTTCTGCTTTGTGCACCCAGCGAAGGAAGGCATCAGTTCGAACCTGAACCTGATTACTGACAAAGGCAACATCTATTCCTTTACTCTGCAGGATGTTTCGAATACCTCGGAAACGCCGGATCTGAAAGTGCTGATTCAGCCGGCAGATCACTCTTCGATCGTTGCATCCACCGGCCCGTCGCAGTTCATCCCCGCAGCGCAGCTGGATCAATCAAGACAAGAACTGACTGCGCTGCAGTCTCATGTCGAGCAAGCGGTCGACGAGTACAAGAGTTCGTATCCGTTGCAGCTGAAATTTGATTATTCCTACAAAGCCAATGAAGCTCCGTTCGATATCCAGTCGATCTATCACGACGACAAGTTCACCTACATCAAAACCACCGCGCCCGAAAAATTCAGCGTCTATGAAATGAAAGACGGTAAGCCTAGCCTGGTCACATACGATCTCCGGGAAGGAACGTACATAATCCCGAAGGTCATGGATTCCGGTTATGTAGAACTCGGCAAGAAGCGCATGGATTTCTCGCGCAAAGGATGATGTCATGCAGAGTCCGAGCAATCCTCCACCGCTGAACAGTGATTTGCAGGAACTCCCCGAGCTGCGTCGTAACGCAGCGGACCCAAAGGGAGTGCTGCAGAAGAATCTCAAGGTTCTCGTTTACCTCGGGGCCGCGCTTCTTGTTATCCTCGCTGCTATTTTCAGCACTACTGGAAAGAAAACAGCCAACGGTAAAACTACGGCGACCAAAGATGCCCCACCGCAACCAATGGTTCAGGACAATACGGATAATAATGTCCAGGATCTGAAGAACCAGCTTGCCGCGGAAAGGCTCAAAGAGCAGCAGCAGGCGGTTTATGCTTCATCGAGTCCCACTGATCCCACACTTGCAAATGCGACGTCCGCGCAGCAGGCCGCGGCTGCGGCGTATGGACCTAATGATCAGCCAAACCCGTGTGTCCCCGGGCAGGCGTGTTCACAATCGCCGTATGGTCAGCAGAACTCTGGCCAACCTCAATTGTCACCAGCACAGCAGCAAGCTCAGCAACTCGCCGCTAAAGAGCGCGAGCTGGCATATGACTCTCGCTTCGCTTCCAACCTGGTTTACGTTCATCCGGAGAGTGCACCAGCACAATCACGGCCCACAGAAGGAGTGCAGTCAAGCGCGTCAGAATTATCGCTAAATCAGAATCCCGCTATTTCTTCTCCCGCATCGGCAAGCAACTTTGTTGCACCGCGTTCGGCAGGCGAAAAACAATCTGCACCAGCAAGCGATGTAACTACCGCGAAGCACAACGCGGAAGTGAATATCGACTCTGCGGTTGGTCAGCCCTATGTGATCTACGAAGGTCTGACGATGGACACCGTTCTCATGAACCGGCTTGACGGCGACGCGGTCGGGCCGGTCAAGGTTCTGGTCTCAAATCCGGTCTATTCGCACGACCGGCAACATGTGCTCATTCCCGAGGGCACCATCGTGCTCGGCGAAGCCCGAAAGATCGGATCTTCCGGCTTTGGCCAACAACGCCGCCTCGCTGTTGTCTTTCACCGCTTGATTATGCCGGACGGTTATTCCGTCGACCTCGACCAGTTCCACGGTCTTGATCAGATCGGCGAAGAGGGTCTGAAAGATAAAGTAAACAATCATTACCTCGAAATCTTCGGAACATCGATCGCTCTCGGTGTTATTGCTGGAGCGGCCCAGATTACGCAGGGCGGGGGCGTTTACGGCGGCTCGGGACCGCAGGTCTTCACCAACGGTGCCGCATCCTCTGTGTCGCAGTCCGCGACCACAATCATGGATCGCTTCATGCAGATTCCTCCGACCATCACCATTCGGGAAGGACATCGCGTAAAGGTCTACTTTACGCAGGACATGCTGTTGCCTGCGTATGAAAACCACACTATTGCTCAAACCTTCTAGGAGATGACATGCACCGTAAATCACGATTCCTATTTCTGGCTGTAACGATGACGTTTGCTTTTGCAGGGTGCGAGAGCCATCAAGCCAAGATCGATGCGCTCCAGAAAGACTACGACAATTTAGAAGCTCAGTTCAGGAAGGATTGTACGGCGGAGTTGATGAACGCTTCACCAAACCTCAGTCCAAAGTGCGCCGATGAAAAAAAGAAGGCGGATGATGCGTACAAGCGTCTTCAAGATGAAAAGGGAAAACAGTAGTAGCGAAGGAGAGAAAGATGAGAAAGAGAATGGGTTTCGGAATATTGCTCCTCGCAGCAATCACGCCGCTTGCACATGCGCAATTCGGCTCTGGAATCGTGTACGATCCAACGCAATCGGCTCACGCTGTGCAACAGATTTTGCAGGCTAAGCAGCTCTACACCAACACGGTTCAGGCTACGCAGAACGTGATCGCCGCCTACAATCTTGCCCGCCAGATGGCGAGTCTTCCGCAATCTCTCTATACCTCGTATGTCAATCTCGGCCGTCAGCAGTGGACGAACTTAACCCAGCCCGCGAACACGTACGGCAATTCGCTCCAGTGGATCAATGCAGCCTTGACCGGATATGGAGCAGCCGGAGCAAACCAAGCGGCTAGCATCCAGCGTATCGCCCGTCTTTCTGGATATGGTTCGC
>Ga0206807_1026_pt1 | contig 35551 bp, 20 predicted proteins | sample Alteio_BWOrgCont_57_FD_152915 | JGI IMG/M metagenome (GOLD analysis project Ga0206807, IMG submission 152915) | Enriched cells from forest soil in Barre Woods Harvard Forest LTER site, Petersham, Massachusetts, United States -... | ecosystem: Environmental > Terrestrial > Soil > Temperate forest >...
GCGCGCGAGAGGACTTGAACCTCCAATCCTTGCGGAACCAGATCCTAAGTCTGGCGTGTCTGCCAATTCCACCACGCGCGCAGCGTTATTTACCATGAGTTGTGATGATTTTTATGGCATCACCTGGGATGGCGAGGATTGCGTGTGAAACGGAACGCATCGCCAGGCAGTTAAATGCCCTCAAAACTCATTTATTACCGCGTTATAAATACACCAAGGTGCTCGGCAATCGCAAGCATCGGATTCGCGGCAGGTGGTGTCGTTGTGAGAAGGTTCAGACGCGGATCGCGATTGAAGGCGGCGCTGGACATGCTCCAAACACCCGAGATCGCCAAAATCAACCAGAGGGTGCGAGCCAAAAGAGTTCTAAACTGATTTCCTGGCTATTCCACGCGAAATATTTTGCAATTAACTTTTGAGTAATATCTGTTATTTACAATTACCCTCACTTTAGAGGATGGTTGTGTCCGTTCTTTTAGACTAGCTTGAATTCAAACACCGAAGAAACACAAAAGTCACTCCCAGTTTTCCCTCGTGAGGTGCATGTCGGAGTTAGCGCATGCAAAGCCTGAAGGATGTGTTAGTTCCTGGCAAATCTATGAAGACTATTACTCTCGATTTTGAGGCTTGCTCTCTAAAATCTTCAACCTTGATTTCCCGCTGGAAAATTAAACTCGCATTGCCGCTGCTGGCATTGCTTATGGCGTTCGTTGAGCCTAATGCCGCCCGGGCTGCCAATCAGACCAAGGCCAACAATAATACCGCCTTGCAGACGGGCTCAAGCTGGACCAGTGGCACCGCTCCCGGCTCCACTGGAAATGCCATCTGGAACGGGACCGTAACGACCGCGGCGGATTGCACCAATACGTTGGGCGCCACTGTTACCTGGGGAGGGATTATCATCAGCAATCCGGCAGCTCCCGTCAGCATCAACGGCAGTACCACCTTAACCCTTAACAATGGCATCAGCCTGGCTAGTGCCACCGAGAATTTGATTCTTAACTGTGGCACTATATCTGTTGCTTCCAATAAAACCTGAACGATGCCTTCCGGCAGGACATTGACTACGGGTAGTGCAACCAACGCGGGTTCGGTGAATAGCGGCAATAACATCGTTACCCTGGCGGGCAGTGGCACATGGAGTGTTGGTGGCACCGGTGATAACAACAGTCTGGGCATTGTCGTCAGTTCCGGAACGGCACAATTGAACAAAGTAAGCAACAGTGGGGTGCATGCCGTCGGCGGTCCAGGCCTGACGGTCAATAGTGGTGGCACGGCCCAGATAACGGGCACCGGCGGGGATCAACTTTATGACTCCGCCGACGATACCATTAACGGAATTCTTGACCTGAATGGCAACAGCGAGGCTATCAATGGTCTGAATGGTTCCGGCACTGTGACCACGACGCTGGCCAACGGTACGCCAACACTGACGGTCGGGGCTGGGAACGACAGTGGCACGTTTACCGGCACGATTGAGGCAGGGGTCGCCGGTTCGATCGCGTTGACTCAAGCCGGCACAGGAACACAAGCAGTGGCTTGTATTACGCAGGGTAGCGGGACCTCGGGGCCGTATATCAATGTTAATGCGGGCACATTGATCTTGAATGGCACTGCGGATAACGCCTTTACCGAGGCGACCGTCAACAGCGGCGGCACACTGCTGCTGGACAAAACTTCCACCAGCGGTGTTCACGCCATCGGCGGTGGCCTGACGATCAATAGCGGTGGCCTTGCCCAGATCACGGGCACGGGCGGGGATCAAATATATAACGGCACCGGGGTTGCCGTCAGCGGCGGAACTTTTGATCTGAACGGAAATGCGGAAACCGTTTCCTCCCTTGCCTTCAGCGGCGGCACATTGCAGAACTCTTCAACGGTCAATGGCACGCTGACTGACTCCGGGACGCTGACGATGAATGGCAATGTGACAGTGAATTTTCCGGAGGCCCCGAGTGGCAGCAATGTGGTTTTGCAATACAGCAGCGGCGAACGGAGCGGGACGGGCAGTTTCGTCGCGGGCAATTTACCGGCGGGCGATACGGTGGTTGATAATACCTCCACCATGACGGTCAGTGTGGTATCGGGCGGGTCCAACACCAACGGGTATGGGGTGACTTCACAATTTCCGACCAATTTCCCGGCGATAGTCGTTCCGTCATTGAACCCGTATGAAATCGTGGTGGCGGTGACCACACCGCAGATGTACGGAGCCAAAGGAGATGGAAAAACCGATGACAGCGCGGCGTTCCAGGCGGCGATGAATGCGGTGTATCATTCCGGCGGCAATGGTGGCGGAGTGGTCTATGTGCCGCCCGCGAATTACGCTTTTTCCAACTCCATAACGGTTCCGACGGGAGTGACGTTGCAAGGTGATTGGCAGGATTGGACGAAGGGAGGCAATGGATTGGTGGGAACCACGTTCAAAGTTTATTATGGCGCCGGCAACTCCAACGCGACGCCTCTGATCAACCTGCAAATCAGCGCATCGCTGAAAGACATCAATATCTGGTATCCGAACCAAAATCCGAACAGTATTACTCCCTATCCGTATTCGATTGAGCTGGGTGGCGATAACGTGGTGCAAAATGTGGTGTTGGTGAATTCGTATCTGGGCATTCAGGCGAATGGAGTCACGGAATGGATATTGTCCACGGTGATTGGCACACCGCTCGCCCTAGGACTGTGGGCGGACAATATTGCCGACATTTGCCAGACGGAGGACATCCGTTTCTCGCCGGCAGTGTGGGCTGACTCGGGCCTGACGAATGCGCCGGTGGCAGGAGGTTCCTATGCGACGTGGATGAAGGCGAATGGCACGGGAATGCAAATATTCCGGTTAGACGGGCTGGCCAATATCAGCACTGTTATCAACGGCTATAATCTGGGTCTGGATTTTGAACAAAGCGTCAACGGGGCTTCCGGCTGCGCTTTTTACAACGGCTGGGTGACCAACTGTAATATCGCGGTCAATGCGAACGTGGAACAGAATGCGTCCGGCCTGGAATTTTCCGATTGTACCCTGGCGGGCGGCACGGCGATTAAAAATCCCGGCACTAATGATTCCACGATCCATTGCAGCCATTGCACCATCATCGGGACCAACAGCACGGCCGTCTTTGGCAACGGAACGGACTGGCAATCCGTGATGGCCTTTCAGGACTGCAGCATTTCCAACGCAATGCAGATGGCCGGCCCCGGCGTTTTCAACTTGGTTAATTGCAATCTAAGCGGCAGCACTCAATGCGTCATGAGTGCCACCGCGACCCGTGCGGCGTTCACCGGCTGCACTTTCAGTCCGAGCCAGAAGATTGTGAACAATGGCAATTCGGGCAACCTGATTATGGATCCCCGGCAGTCCAGTTCGAACGCAATGCCGGTCGTCAATTGGACGAACGTGATGAACCGCTATGTCGCGTGCGGGCCGGCCACGACGAATCTGTACGTGGCAACGAGCTATGGCGCCACGGGCAATGGCACGACGGACGACACGGCGGCGATTCAAAGCGCCTTGACCGCGGCGGGCAACAACGGTGGCGGCATTGTCTACCTGCCGCCAGGAAATTATCATACGACAAATACGTTAAGCGTTCCCGGCGGCGTGGAGTTGCGTGGGGCTTATGAACTGCGGCACTCCACCTGGGGCGGGGGAGACGGCCTTGAAAAGGGTTCCATCATCAATCCGTATGGCGGGCAGGGGACGACCAACGGGCCGCCGGCGGTGGCGCTGGCCGCGAACTCGGGTCTGGTAGGTATGACGTTCAACTATCCAAACCAGACTTATAACATTGCCTTCCCGCCGACCATTCAGGGACGGGGTGCGAATGTATATATCATCGGAGCGCAATGCGCCGAACCCTGGATTTATGTAGACCTTGATACCTACACCTGCACCAACCATTTCCTCTACTTTGTGGATGGCTGGGCGCTTAACACCTGGATCCACGCAGGCAATGGTTCTTCCGGCACGATTGCGGATACCCATGGCAACCCGACTTATTGGCTCGACAACCCCAGCGGACAAAACCAGATAAACTGGGATCTCGCCACCGATTTCGGGTCAACCAACATGCAAACCTATGTATTGGGTGATTGCACGGAATTGTTTGTGAAGGACTTTATTGATTGCCAGGAGATATTCATGCACTGCGGTTCGGAGAATGGCCAGGGACCCAACGTGACAGCCATCAGCGCGATGTGCGATGGCTCCTATCAGTCCTACATATTTGACGCGACGGGGCCTTGCACGCTTACCAATGTCAACTCGATCTGGTGGTGTGCTTATGGGCAAAGCGCCTTTCCCAATTGGACCGACGCCTGTGCCATTATAAGCACAACTAACTTTACCGGCACGGTGCGGTTCTTGAATGTGCCGTTGTGGGGCGGGTCGCCGTCAGATTATCAAATTAATGGCGGGGATATCGGCCTGGAACTGGCGCAACTGCCCCAGGCCGCCGGTGGTGTCCAGGTCAATGGCGGGGTGTTCCACCTGATCAACGCCTCGATTCTTAACGGCGCTTCAAGTCCCTTTACCATAACGTATGGCACGCAATCAGGGATCGCGGGCAAGACCAACGAATATATTGGCAGCTACGCTTACAGTGGTTGCAGTGTCCTCATTAACAACCCCACGAATGCTTACGCAATCTGGAATGATTACGCCTTGAATGCGTACAACACTCTGGACATCGGCCCGGTCATTGTGGGCGACTTTTTTCCCAATGGCCAATATCAATTCCAGGCGGCTCCAGCCCTGACCTTTCAGGCGGGATCGGTTAATGGCATTAATGCCAGTGGGATCACCGTGCAATTAACCGCCACCAATTTGGCTGGCGCAAGTTATGCCACCAATTATACCTCGGCCAACGGCTTGACGATTGGAGGCACCACCACCGCGAGAACGGTGAGCGTTCCGTTGGCGACCAATGCGATTTATAAGGCAGTCATCGAGGTAACCGACGCGAGTGGTAATTCGGCGACGAACATTTTATCATTTGACACGATTAGTCCTGCCTACGCTTTTGAGGCGGAGGATTTTGATTACAGCAGCGGAAAATACATCAACAATCCACAAACCAATGGCTATGCCGAGCTGAGTGGCACTTCCGGAATTGATTATACCAACGAAGCCTTGGGTCAGGGAAATGCGGTCTACCGTCCCCAGGGATTGGAGACTGAAAATGCCGGCGACATACCGCGTTTGGCTTATAGCACCGGTCTTCCGGACTACGATGTCGGGTTCGCCACCACCGGGAACTGGGGGAATTATACCCGGTCGTTTCCTGCCGGGACTTATAATATCTACATGCGCTCGGCCAGTCCCAACGGGCCGACCACCGACAGCGAGACCCTGTATCAAGTGACGGCCGGGCAAGGCACTAAAACGCAAACCACCAGTTTGCTGGGAACGTTTTCCTGCCCTAATACCGGTAATTGGCAAACCTACGCCTGGGTGCCGCTGCTGAACAGCACCGGCGGATTAGTCACTTTCACCGGGGGAGCGGTGAAGACCTTGCGGGTGACAACCGTTAACGGCAATAACAACATAAACTGTTATTTGCTGGTGACGACAAATTCACAGGTGCCGTTGATTGTTCCGATTGAAACGAAACCGACGCCCGTATTTTTGCACGCCTCGGTGCAACCGCAGACGCCAAATACAGCCGGCAGCGTGACGTTGCAATGGGCTGGCGAAAGCAGCAATGCGCCGGCGAATGTCTATTATGCGCCCGATCTGACGCCGCCCGTAATCTGGACGCTGATGACTAATGCGCCCGTGTTTTCAAACGGTCAATGGACGGTTGTCTTGCCGGTGGGGACGAAGGGTGCGGGTTTTTACGAGCTGCAATAGAGTTGTAATAAGAGCTGCAATGGCCGTCGTAAAACAGGAATCGCCCCGGTTTGATTTCTGTCCGGAACCGTGATGATCGCGCGGAGGCGAAAGGGGCGCGCGTTTTTTTTCCGGGCTCATGGCGGTGTGACGTTAAATTCCCGTTCGCCGGGAATTCGGCCGCAAGCTCCTCACTTTAGGGGATACCGGCTCGCAACCCGATAAACTAGCTTTTCGATCATAAAAGCGTGATTCATCGTGGCACTACATATTTGTTTTTGTCCTCAGTCGCGCTATTTCGCGTTGTTTTCCGTTTAATCGCAATATTTTCGTAAACCTTGGTCAAAGAATTTTTAGAACCGTCAATCGTCAATATCCATCATGAGCAAAATCACTATTCCATTTAAAAAAGGCAAAAACGGCATCGGGGCGGGAGTTTGGAATCTTGGGCCTGGCCGCGACCCGTTTGGCGGGCCGACACGCGCGGAAATTCCGATCCTGGATCGCATCCCTCTATTGGCCGAGGCCGGCATTACTTACATAGAAGCGCACGACGTGGAAATTCCCGTGGCCGATGTGCCGAAAGCCCAAAAGCTCTTGAAAGAATACGGCCTGAAAATGGGCATGTACACGCCTTCGTATTTTGCCGACGCCGTCTTCAAGGACGGCGGCATGACGAGCAATGACAGGGCCGTCCGCCAGCTCGCCCTGGCCAACGCGAAAAAAGCCGTGGATGTCACGGTGGAACTCGGCGCGGAAGTCATGGTGTTCTGGAACGGACGCGAAGGGTTCGATTTCATGCTCGCCAAGAGCGGGCACGAGGCGATCCGGCGTTTGATTGATGGCTTCAATGCCGTGGGTGCCTATGCCCTGAAAGAATACGGCAAAAAATCTCCGCGCTTTGCGCTGGAACCCAAGCCTAATGAACCGCGGGCAAACATGTATTTGGGCAACGTCGGTGAAGCCCTTTATCTCATCAGCCGGTTGGATGCCGGGTTGCAGCCTTACTTTGGCCTCAATCCCGAAACGGCTCACAGCCGCATGGCCGGATTGGATTACGTTTGGGACGTGGAACTTTGCCTGGAAGCCGGAAAACTCTTTCACATCCATTTGAATTCGCAGGATACCACGCGCTACGACCAGGATTTGCCGTTCGGTTATACTGAGCCGCTGAAAGACCTGGCTTTGTGTGTCGTGCTGCAAGACGCGAAATGGGAAGGCATCCTCGCGTTCGACGTGAAAGCGCCGCGCACCGACCGGCAGGAAGACATCGCGGATATTTTGCACACGAGCATCGCCAACCTGCAGCGTCTGTGGGCGAAAGCGCTGAAGGTGGACCGGAAAAAGATCGCGGAATTCCGTTCAACCCAGCGCTATACGGCGCTCGCCGGTTACCTGGCTGAATGCCTGTATTGAAAAGGCCGGTCGCTCGAACAAATGGAAAAGCTCTGGTGCAACTGTGATTTTTGATGAAGAAGTTATTGCTACTCCTGAGCGGCCTTTTGTTTTTCCAAGCCAACGTCCTTTCCGTATTTTCGAAAGAGATTGTTTTCGAAAAACCTTTCGCACCGCAAGACGGTTTGGTCAGCCAATACGAGAACCCGGCGCGCGCGGAGATTTGCTTGAATGGCCGCTGGCAGTTTCAGGGGACGGAAGATACCACGGTGCCCGTCGCCGCTCCGCCGCCATTGGGCGATTGGGACGCGGTGGCGATCAAGATTCCGTCGCCGTGGAATGTGAATGCGTTTTCGATGGATGGCGGCATGCCTGGTGGCGATTTTCGGGCCTATCCTTCGTATCCAAAGGCTTGGGAAAACGCGCAGGCAGCCTGGATGCAGCGATCAGTGAATGTCCCGGATTCCTGGAACGGCAAACGCATCGTCCTGCACTTTGGCGCGGTTGGCGGCAAGCTCGTGGTGTATGTCAATGGCCAGCGGGCGGGTGACGGATTCGATATTTTCTTCGCGCAAGATTTCGACGTCACCAAGCTCATCCACTTCGGCGCCGACAATCAAATTCTCGTGAAGGTGATCAGTTCCAAAGTGTTTGATAAACCGGGACCGTACGGCCGGCGCGAATATCTGTCCGGCTCGTTCTGGGGAACCTTCGTTTCCGGCATCTGGCAGGATGTGTTTTTATTGGCCGAACCGAAGGTGGCGGTGAGCGATATCTACGTCCAACCCCTGCTGGATCAGGACGAATTGAAAGTCGAAGCGACGGTGGCAAACCATGATTCAAACCCGGCGACCATCAGTGTCGCGGGCGAAGTCCGGGAGTGGATCAACCAAACCGGCCAATCGGTTTTGGAGGCGCCGGAAGTGAAATGGACGCTGGCCGACCATTCGAGTTTGGAATTGCCGGGTCAATCAATTGAACTGGCCCCGGGCGAATCACGGACCGTGACCCTGACCGCCAGGGTTGGCGGCCAGTTGAAACCATGGAGTCCGGCGGCTCCCAATCTTTACGGGTTACTGCTGCATGTGTCTGCTAGCGGCGAAAACGTAGATACTAAATACCAGCGTTTCGGCTGGCGGCAATTCACGACGCAAGGCAATCAATTGTTGCTGAATGGCCAGCCGATTGTGCTGCACGGCGATTCGTGGCATTTCATGGGCGTGCCGCAAATGACCCGCCGGTACGCTTACGCCTGGTTTCATCTGCTTAAAGACGCCGGTGCGAATGCCGTCCGGCTGCACGCATCGGTATATCCCTCGTTCTATCACGACATGGCCGATGAAATGGGCATCATGATCCTGGACGAGAGTGCGATCTGGCTCAGCGACGGCGGACCGAAAGCCGACAGCGATCTGTTTTGGCAAAACTGCCGCAGCCATGTGACGGAACTTGTCAAGCGCGACCGCAATCATCCCGCGGTTTTTGGCTGGAGCGTCTGCAACGAAATCTTGCCGGTGCTGCGCAATGTCTGGCACACGCCGCAGAGCATGGTGGATCATTGTCTCGATGAAATCACCGCCTGGAAAAACATCTGCCTGACGAATGACCCGACGCGTACCTGGATCTCCGGCGACGGCGAATGGGACGCCGAAGGGCGTTTGCCGGTCATTAATATCCATTACGGGGGCGATGGCGACCTGCAGCGCGCCCGGGAATCCGGCAAGCCCTTTGCCGTGGGCGAAACGAGCATGGCCTATTACGGCACGCCAAAACAGGTATCCAAATTTAACGGCAATCGCGCGTATGAATCGGACTTGGGGCGCATGGAAGGCCTGGCCTATGAATGTCATGGTCTGTTGGCCAGCCAGCAAAAATACGGTGCCAATTATCAAAGCGTTTTCAACATCGTCTGGTACAGCGTGCAACCGTTGCCATTGGGAAAATCAGACCTGACGAAAACGCCGTCATTGGACGAAGGCATCTTTTTTGGAGAATACAGGGAAGGGGCTCCGGGAATGCAACCGGAGCGGCTCGGCCCGTATGTTTCCACGCTGAACCCGGGATATGATCCCTCGTTGCCGCTGTATCGTCCGTGGCCGATGTTTGCGGCGATCCGGGATGCGAATCTAAAAGTGGAAAATTCGCCGTGGGCAACGCGGCCCGATCTTAATTCTTCGCCGGCGGTGTCAACCAATCAAGGCAATGCGACGGTTAGTTACCTGGTGGATAATGGAAATCGCCTGGTGCAGGAACTGAGCAAGGCGGGAGTCAAAGCCGCGCCGTATTCTGATGCGACCCATTTTGATTTTCTTCTGCTGGATGGTTCGACGGAGCCGGATGCCACCATGGCAACGGAAATGAAAAACGCGGTTGATCAAACTCTGGCGCATGGCGGTACGGTTTGGGTTTGGAATATTCAGCCAGCCGGCGCGGCGGCGTTGAGCAGGATTTTGGGTGGAGAAATATCGGTGGAACCGCGCGTCAGTTCTTCGTTCATCGTGAAACAATCCGATCCGTTGCTCGCCGAACTCGATAATGCGGGACTGTATTTTTCGGAAGACGACGATTGGCAGCAGATGAGCTTTGGCTTGGCCGGAGAATTTGTTCAAGGCGGCCAGGCGATGCTCGAAGCGTGTCCGGCTAACTGGCGAAAATGGAATTATCAAGGTGAACCGGTTAAGACGGCGGCGCTCTTTCGTTCCGGAGTGGAAAATCCGACGGCGCGGGCGGCGATCGTCATTCGCCCGGTCAATCAAGGACGGGTGATCCTCTGCAATCTGAGTCCGGAAATTAAATCCTTAAAAAAATCCGAAGTCATTCAACAATTATTCCGCAACGAAGGTGTTCCGCTGGCCAAAGTCGCGGCGCAAAATAATTTTATGGACCTGGGCGGGCGATTGGTCCGCGCATTGGTGTGCGGGAGTTTTGAGGTGACTAAGATATCGGACGCTTACGCTCGCCAATGGTCCATCGGCGAAGTCCGGCCGGGAGTACCGGTGGATGGTCATCGCTGGCGGGCGCAAGATTCGGGAAGCGCCGGAGTCTTTGATTTTCGGAAGGGCCTGGTCCGCGGCGCGCAAGAGAATTGTTATGCGTACGTGGCGATCTGGATCAAATCGCCCAAGCCTTTGAATGACTTGTTGTCGGAGCCGAACTTGCCAAAGTTGTCCTTTACCTACGGCAGCGACGACGGTTGTCAGGTTTGGCTGAACGGCGAGTTGCTGGCGAACCATGAACGGACCGGGCCGCTCGACCCGGAAGCTTTTAACATCAACCCGCTGCTCTTGAAACTCGGTTGGAATCAACTCGTGATCAAAGTCGTGCAGGAAACGGGTGAATGGAAATTTGCCGGCAAATTCGGCTGCTCGGACTTGAATTTTCTCAATCGGTTGGAATTCGCCACCGAAAAACCAAAATAAGGCCGTCCATTTTAGACAAAGTCATAACGCACGAGTCAATCCAGGCCGATTAAATATCCGATCTATGAAAAGAATCATGTTCAAAAAGTCTTCGCTCCTTGGCCGCCATTTCAAATTTGCCGGCATCATTTTGGGCTTTGGTTTCTATGCGGGCGTTCACGCTGAATGCCCTTGCGAAACACAGGATCAAACCAGCTTGCGCGTGGCTTACGAAAACAGCGTTGCCGAACAAAGCCGGCTGCTCGCCGATGCCGCCGGGGGTTCTTCGAGTTCTGGCGACAATTCAAGTGCGGGCGCCGACGTTTCGTCTTTCAGCAATCCGCCCAAATATCTTGATCCCACGCTACCGGTGGAAGAACGAATTGATGATTTGCTGCCGCGAATGACGTTGGCGGAAAAAGTCGTTCAGTTATGCGATGACTGGGGTTCCAAGGGAATTCCGCGCCTGAAAGTTCCCGCCATGCTGAAGACGGAAGGTTTGCACGGGCAATCTTATTCGACCGGCGCGACGATTTTTCCAATGCCGATCGAGATGGCCTCGACGTTTGACACCAATTTGATTTACCAGGTCGGCGAGACAACGGCGGTCGAGGCCAAAGCCGCAAATCTGCGGGCCACTTGGGCGCCGGTGCTAAACCTGGCCCGCGATGCGCGCTGGGGGCGGGTGGAAGAGACCTACGGCGAAGATCCCTGGCTGGCCAGTCGCATGGGCGTGGCCTGGATTGAAGGTTTCCAGGGGCAGGACATGATTGCAGTCGTAAAACATTTTGCCGGCCACGGCGAGCCGTTGGGTGGCCGGGATAGCAATGACGTGGGCCTTTCCGAACGGACGCTGCGTGAAACGGAATTGATCCCTTTTCGCGCCGCCGTGGAGGAGGCGCATGCCGGCGGCATCATGGCTGCCTATAGCACCTGGGAGGGAACGCCCGATAATGCCTCAATTGAATTGCTCCAAAATATTTTGCGCGAAGAATGGGGGTTTGACGGTTTCGTTGTTTCCGATTGTGGCGGCCCGGAGAATTTCCTGAATAAACAATCCACGGTGACCAATCTTGAGCAAGCCTGCCAGCTAGCCATCCGCGTCGGCGTGGACAATGAATGCGGCGACGCCTTCAAGAAAGACCTGGTTGCCGCGGTCCATGACGGCTTGCTGAAGGAAAGTGATTTGGATCCCAATGTCCGCCGCATTTTGCGCGCGAAATTCAAGCTCGGCCTGTTTGAAAATCCCGGTTCGCCCAATATGGTTTGGGACAAGCTGCCCGTGTATGACACGCCGGAACATCGCGCCATTGCCCGGGAAGTCGCGGTCGAAGGTTTCGTGCTTCTCAAGAATGCTCGTCACTTGCTGCCATTGAGCAAAGACATCAAAACCATTGCGGTGATCGGGCCGAACGCTGATATCGCCCAGACCGGCGATTATTCCGCCAAAGCCAGCGACGGCCAACTGGTGACGGTGCTGCAAGGCGTGAAGTCGCATGTCAGCACGGGCACCAAAGTATTATTCGCGCGCGGTTGTGATATTCTTTCCCAGGACACTTCGGGATTCGCCGAAGCCATTGATGCCGCCCGGCAGGCGGATGCGGTTATCTTGGTTGTCGGCGACAATTCCGGCTCCAGCGGGGGAAAGGCGACCACGGGCGAAAACAATGATGGCGCGACCCTGGAAATTCCCGGGGTGCAACGCGAATTGATCAAACAAATTCAGGCCACGGGCAAGCCGGTGGTGTTGGTATTGGTCAACGGCAAGCCTTTCACGCTGGCATGGGAAGCCGAAAATATCCCGGCCATCCTGGAAACATGGTATCCGGGCGAAGCGGGCGGTGACGCCACCGCGGATTTGATTTTTGGCGATCGCAATCCATCGGGCCGTTTGCCGATCACCTTTCCGCGCAATGTCGGGCAACTCCCGCTGCGTTACGATTATCTGCCTTCGGGCCGCGGTTATAATTACTACGACCTCCCGTTCACGCCGCAATATCGTTTCGGTTACGGCTTAAGCTATACCACCTTCAAATATTCCAACCTGGCCGCGCAAGTGAATGACGACGGCTCCGTGACGGTTTCCGCCGATGTCGAAAACACCGGCGACCGGGACGGCGATGAAGTAGCCCAATTATATGTCACCGACGTTTATACGTCCGTCATCACACCGGTGATTGAACAAAAAGGATTCCGCCGGGTTTCGCTGAAAAAGGGTGAAAAACAAAGTGTCACCTTTAACCTGACGCCATATCAGTTATCATTCCTGAATGCCGGTATGGCGCGGGTGGTGGAGCCGGGCCGCTTTCGAATTCATGTGGGTGGCGTGAGTCCCGAACCGCCCGCCGGCAGCGATCATCACAAAGAACTGATTGCTTTTAGAGACTCTGCGCAAGGGGTTTCCGGTGACTTTGCCATCACGCAAAAATACCAGGCCGATTTTGTTTATACGGTGAGCCTGCCGGACACGATTCATAAAGACGAAGTTTTTCCGGCGACCGTCACGGTCAAGAATCAAGGCAACCTGCTGGACGTTGCCGATGTGAAATTGTATGGCAATACCTTGCTCGCCACCCACCGGTTCGAAATCGCGCCGGGTGAAACGCGGATCTATACTTTTAAAGTCACGCTCGCTAAAACGGGTCCGCAAACCCTCACCACCATTATCGGAGAAAAAGCGGTCGCCAACCTGGTTCAAGTTTCCGAGCCGGCGGTAAAATCACACGTCAGGCCCGGTGGATTGCCCAAGCCGGTTGGCCTGGCCCGGAACTAGAGCTATGGCGGAAACGCCCTAAAACCAGATAGTAATAACAGGTTCAATCAACCCGCTTCAATGCGGACATATGGGAACGCCTGGATATTTTTTGAAACGGATTCAAACATCCGTCGTTTTTTTCAATTCGTCCTCGTTTTAGAGGATAGCTCTAGGCTGGGAATCCGAGATAATGGCTTAGCCCAACTTACTATTCCACCGGTTGAGCTATACTTTTATGAAAAGAGAATGCTTTCCGGCTTCCTGGGCAATCATCTTGTTCATTTTCTTAAGTTTGTCGGTCAGTTATGGGCAAAACAAACACAGTCCGGCCTCCCGGTACCCCGAATATGATGGATTGGTGATGTGCGGCTACCAGGGCTGGTTTCGCGCGCCGGAAGACGGGGCAAACGAGGGCTGGGGACATTATGCCGCCCGTGGCCAATTCGATTCCAGTCACGTTCATCTCGACTTCTGGCCCGACGTTTCGGAATATGCCAAGACGTATCCGACTTCGTTGACGAACAGTGATGGGAGCACTGCCCGTGTCTTCAGTTCCGTGGATCAAGCCACCACCGACCTGCATTTTTCCTGGATGCGGGAATATGGCATTGACGGAGTTTTCGTGCAGCGTTTTTACGGCGGTTTGCGCACAAAACAAAGCCGCCGGCATAGCCGCGTGGTTTTGGAACATGCCTTGATATCTTCGCAAAAATATGGCCGCGCCCTGGCCGTGATGTACGACTTATCCGGGCTCGGGGCCGAGGGTGAAGACTGTTCGCCGATCATTCAGGATTGGAAGGAGCTGGTGGACGAGTTGAATATCACTTCGCAGCCGGCCAATAACTACCTCTATCACCGGGGAAAACCGGTGGTCGCCATTTGGGGATTGGGTTTCACCGACCGGCCTTACAACCTCCACGCCATTGGTATTGAAAAGCTGATTGATTTCTTGAAAAACGATCCCCATTACGGCGGTTGCGCGATCATGCTGGGCGTGCCGACTTATTTCCGTGAATTGGACCGGGATTGCGTGCCGGATCCCTATTTGCACGAATTGATGGCCAGGGCCGACATCATTATGCCGTGGATGGTGGGACGTTTTACGCCGCTCCAGCGTGATTATTTGGAGCAATATCATGCGAAAGTCGAGGCCGACATTGCCTGGTGCAAGGAAAGGCAGCTTGACTATGTGCCCTGCATTTATCCCGGCTTCAGTTGGTATAATCTGGCCAAAGTGGAATCCCATGGCGACGCGCCGTTAAATCAAATCCCCCGGGAAAAGGGCGCGTTTTATTGGAGTGAAATCAGCGACGCCATCCAATCCGGCTCCAGGATGTTTTACGTGGCCATGTTTGACGAGATGGACGAAGGCACCGCCATTTTCAAATGCTCCAACCATCCGCCCGTCGGACCTAAACTTTCCAATTTTGAAGGCCTGCCGACCGATCATTATTTATGGTTGACCGGCGAAGCCGGCAAAATGTTGCGGGGCGAAATTCAGTTTTCGAAGCAAATTCCCAACCGTCAAATGGCGAAGAGCAATTGATGATTTTTGATGCCGCCATCGCTACCGCTTCATGGAAATGCCCTAGGCTTCACCGCGGGGATTTTTTCGCCGGCCCAAAGTGAATGTTAACAATATCAGCCCTATTTTATAACGGTTTTATGAAGCCAGCCGTTTTCAAGTTTGATTTTGACTTTTAGGCCAAACCTGATGAAATCCGAACATAGCCCCAAGTTCTGAATGATGACCCGGAATACGATAACGCGGAGCAAGCGGTTTTTTTACAGCCTGGCGTCAGCTTTGATTTTCCTCGCTTTAAGCCTGCCACTTTATGCCGGTCAAGAGACGAATAAGCTTGAGATTCAATTCGTCGTGGTGGGTGACCAGCCGTTAATTACCCCCGCTCAAGGAAACTTGAATCTCGGGGTATCCCCCAAAAATATCTCCTTCAGGTTCGGCTTGGATAAACCGGACAGCCACTCGTTTTTACGTTTGCGCTGCCAATTGGAGGGTTTTGAAAATACCTGGCAGGCAGGGGACGGCTTCATGTTTTTGGCCATCAGATTTTTCAACACGAACGGCGACCAGATTGACCAGGAAAATTTCCCGGTTTGGGGCGATAGCGCGGGCTGGGACGGATCCCTGCAAAGTTCACCGCTGACCCACCGGCGCGAGACGTTGATTGTCCCCGCCAACGCCGCCCGCGCGTGGGTGGTGATTTCTTCCGCTGGTCCGCCGCCGACTGTTGGCATTTATGTGGTCGCCAATCTGGTGATGATGGAGACCACGAACAACTCGGTGCCTAAAATCCTGGCGGAATCCCCCTTCGATCATGCTACCGCTGCTGATGAGAATGTCTTTCCCGATTGGGAACGCGATGGCACGCACATGAGCATGGCCAAGGTTGTCCGCATCGGACAAGAGCCGTCCATAAAGGCTTTTGCCATCGAAGATGAAGATCCGGAAGCCCATGCGGAGTGGCATAATGCCAAGGAAATTGCCCCGGCGGTTCATCCCGGCAACCGTCTCGTCGTGGAGTGGAATGAAATGTATAGCATCGGCGAAGCCAAATTAAATTCAGCTTTCTATCCGAATCTGCCGGCCGGCAATTATCGGTTTCATGTGATGGGGATTGATTTAATGGGCAAACCGGATGGTGAGGAGGCTTCGCTAAATGTTTTCGTGCTCCAGCCCTTGTGGAAAAGACCATGGTTTTGGATCGTGTCCATGCTCCTGGTTCTGGTCGCCATGTTCGGTATTTTCCGCTATGTGGTCTGGCAAAGAATGCAGAGAGAAATGTTGCATTTAAGAAACCAGCGGGCCATGGAAGGCGAACGACTGCGCATTGCCCGCGACATCCACGACGATCTGGGCGCGCGCGTGACCCAAATCTCCATGATCAGCGCCAGCACCTTGCAGGACTCCACTTTGTCAACGAAGACGCGGGAGGAACTGACCCAAATCAAACAAATGTCCCGGGATTTGATCTCCGCGCTTTATGAAACCGTTTGGACCGTCAATCCCGAATACGACGACCTGGATGCCCTCGGGAATTACCTGTGTCAAATGGTGAACCAGCTTTGCAAGCAAACGCCGTTCAGGTGCCGCTTGCAAGTGGCGGAACTGCCCAAACAAATTCAAGTTTCCAGCCAGATCCGCCACAATATTGCCATGGCGGTGAAAGAAGCCGTAAACAATGCGGTCAAGCATTCGCAAGGCTCCGAAATTGTGCTGCAGTTGCGGCTTGAAGATTCTATGCTCAAAATTACGGTGCAAGACAACGGCTGCGGCTTCCAGTTGGAAGGTTGTGACCCCGGCCACGGGTTGAAAAATATAAAACGGCGCCTGGAGGATATCGGTGGCAGTTGTTTGATCGAAAGCAACCGGCCCGGTGGAACCTCCGTGCATCTCAATTTGCTGATCCGCCCGGACCTGGCGCAAGCCTCCAAAACTGCGGAGAAAGCCTGATTTTATGCGATATTGCCCGAAAAATGCCGGTGAATTTCCTGCCGCTGGCGATCTGTTTTCCACGGTCTGACCTTATGAAAAAATCAGTAATCATTGTTGAGGACGATCCCAGGTTGCGAGAACAGTTGGCCAAGATTATCGAGACCGCCCGGGATATCGTTTGCATCGGAGCCTATGCGTCGGCGGAGGAAGCTCTGCCGGAAATTTCAAAAAAAATTCCCGATGTTGTCCTCATGGATATTAAGCTGCCTGGCATGACCGGGATTCAATGCGTGGTGGAAATCAAAAAATTATTCCCCGCCATGCAAGTCATCATGGTCACCATTTATGAGGAAAGTGAGCGCATTTTCCACGCGCTCAAGGCGGGTGCGAGCGGTTACATCATTAAATCGGATTCGCCCGAACAATTACCCGAGGCCATCCGGGACGTTTATAAAGGCGGGGCGCCCATGTCCAGTTCCATCGCGCGCAAGGTGGTGCATCATTTCCATTTGATTGGCGTTTCCCCCCAGGAAACGGAAAATTTATCTAACCGGGAAAGAGAAGTGCTTGAACTGCTGGCGCAAGGCTTCATCTACAAGGAAATCAGTGACAAACTGGACATCGGGGTGACGACCGTCCGGTCGCATGTGATCAACATTTGCCATAAACTTCATGTTCGCAGCCGGCTGGAAGCCGTCGCGCGCCACCGTGCCGGGCATTTGTAAGCCTCCCGTTTCATCCTGAATTTCTTGGGCCGGCGTGGCATTGCCGAAGTTTATTTAAAAAGCAGGGAACGAGTCTCTAACTCTCCTAAGTCGTAAATAGCTTTAATAAATATTAAAGCTGAATTCGGCGGAAATACTTCGGGTTTGCAAAAGACGCCGGGGAGCACGCCCGCCCCGGGGGTAGTTCGACGCCCTCCCGCATCGAACTCTTCACGCGAACCCAGCCCTTTCATTTCTCCCCAAAACGTGATTCCCCCCCGATTTTATCAGTGCCGATCATCGGCCGGGGTGAGAGGTCACGATCTTAAACATTGGAGCTGGAATCTCGAAAATTAGAGGTCGGAACTTGGTACCCAAAACCATTGGTTCGGCTCAACCCAGTGTGCTTTTTTCAACTCATCACCCGTCACTCATCACCAATCTTTTTTACTTCACCCGCATCCGTGGCGGCAGGGAAAATCGAGGCGCCTGACTATCTGCAAATGCCTGATTAAGCTAGGTTTATTATTGTCTGGAAAGCCCCGTTAAATCGTCCGGGAGGTTATGGAGGGCATATTAGTCGTGGCGATAGGGTGAGGATGGCTATCCCCGCTTTTGAGGATAGTTTCGATTTGAATTCTGATTTAAGGTCTCAGGACAGTCCCAATCAAATAACCAACCCCGCAATCATTCTAACCATACTCTTAACCCAAATGAAACTCTCAATGTCAATCCTCGCCGGCGCCGTCGCCGCGTGCCTGATGTTATGCAGTGGCAAGGCGCAAGCTCAGCCGGTCATCGGCATCGGTTTTCCCAACGGAGCCTATCAATTTCAGGCAACTAACTCGCTATTTTTTACCGTCAGTTCGACGGTGGGCATCGGCAATGTCAGCGTGTCCTTGACCGGCACAAACCTTCTGACCAAAAAAACCTCCATCGCGGTTTATACCACGGCGAAGGGGTTGACGATCTCGGGAACATCCACCAGCCAAAGCATTAGTGCGCCGCTGTCGAGCAACACACTATACGGAATGACCATACAAGCCACGGATACGTCGAGTGCTTCCGCCAGTGTCAGTAAATCTTTTGATACCATTGCCCCCGCGTATACGTTTGAAGCGGAAGATTTTGACTATACCCTCAGTGGAGTCACCGGATCGTTTTTTAATAATCCGCAGACCAATGCGTATAGCGGGGTCACTTCGACCGCGGGGGTTGATTGCAACAATCCGCTTAACAATGGAAATCCGAATGGAACGGCTGCTTACCGGGTTAATAGCGCCGCATCTCCCGCCCTGGCGACTGAAGGTAATGGCGATACGCCGCCCCGGGTGGCATACATTGGCAGTGGCAAGACGGATTATGATTGGGGATACACTGGAGGTGGTCAGTGGGGAAATTATACCCGCAACTATCCAGCGGGCGTTTATAATGTGTTCGTTCGTGCTGCCAATAACAATGGCAGCACCACGGACAGCGGTGATTTTTCCGTGGTTGCCGGCACGGCCACTTTTGCCGCCAATGGCTCCAGCGGCCCCTATTACTTCAGCCTGCCGGGAACGGGTGGCTGGCAGAGCTATGTCTGGGTGCCGGTGGTGGACAGCAGCAATAACCTGGCCGAAGTGACCTTCGACGGGACAAAGTCCACCATTAAGGTTAATTGCGACAATGCCAGTTTCAATGCGGATTATTACATGTTGATACCGGCAAATACCAACCCGCCGGTGGCAGGCAGTGTGGTCATTACCAACATATACCCGGACGGCTCGCAACAATTCCAGCAAACCAATACTCTGGTCTTCACCGCTAACGATACCAACGCTATTGACCCGGACAACATCAGCGTGCAATTGAGCGGCACCAGCTTGTCGGGCAGCAACACCGTTGCCGTTTTGACCGTTGGCAGCGGCTTGACTGTCTCGGGTCCGTCCACCAGCCTGAGTGTGGTAGCCTCCGGGGTTTTGAATACCGATACAACTTATTCTGCCAGTATTCAGGTCATTGACTCCAATGGTAATACCACGCTGACCAATTTCACTTTTGATACCGTCAGTCCCAAATACTACACCTTTGAATCGCGGGATAGTGACTATGGTGGCGGACTGTTTTTTGATAACCCCCAAACCAACGCCTACATCGGAATGGATGGTATCAGTGGAGTAGATTACGTTGATTCAAACCCCAACGGAGGTTACGGAGTTTACGGACGCTTTGGATTGATCTCTGAGAGCACCGGCGATGTGCCGCGCCCGCCTTATATTAATACCGGTTTTAAAGACTACGATGTCGGCAGCGTTGATACTGGCGATTGGGGGAATTATAGCCGGACGTATCCGGCCGGTGTTTATAACATTTACATGCGTGCCGCCAGCGCCAACAGCGGGACCACCGCGGACAGCGCCAGCATGTATGAAGTGTCGCCCACCCAGCCCAATAGCAGTAGCCAGACGCTCTCGAAGCTGGGAACATTTTCCGTCACCGGCACCGGCGGCTGGCAGACTTACACCTGGGTGGTATTGAAAAATAGTGCTGGTTTTCCTGCCCAGTTCAACGCTGGCTCAAGCCCCACGGTTCATACCTTGAGGGCGACGACCGATTCCGGCGGCTATAATACGCACTATTACATGTTGGTGCCGGCGAATCTCTCCATCCACAACCCGCCGTTCGTCAGCGCCTTCACGCCCGATGGCACAGCCCTGTTCCAGCCCACCAATCAGTTGAGCTTTGTGGCCAATTCTCAGGCGGGAATTTCCCTGAGCGGCATCAAAGTCAATGTGAACGGTGCTAATGTGTCCGGCCTGGTCACCAGCGGCTCCGCCAATCTCCTGAACGTCAGTTATCCGATTCAAACGAACGGATTTTACAACGTGGTGGTTACGTTGACGGATAGTTATGGCAGCACTTCTTCAACGAATACTTTTGATACCTTTAGTTCTGACACCTACACCTGGCAGGCGGCAGATTATGATTATACCAGCAATGCGCTCGCCGGGTTTTTCATTGATAATCCGCAAACCAATGCTTATGCCAACCTCGGTGCAACCGAGGGAATTGATGAAAAAGACGATAACCACTCCGGCGCGGCATACCGCCCGATTGCCGGTGTGGGCCTGGGCGCCGATGGATTGAACTATGGTGGACTTGAGTTTGAAGCCCCATCCGGTGATTTGCCACTGCCACAATTCGCTGGCACCAGCCTGTCCTATTATGACATCGGCTTTAATGATGGCGGCAACTGGGCCAATTATACCCGCCATTATCCAGCCGGCACTTATAATATTTGGATCCGTGCCGCCAATCCTAACACACCTCCAGGTGTCCAAAATGATGCCGCCGAAGTTTCTTCGGTGACTGGCGGTTGGGGTACCACGAGCCAGGCGACCAGTGTGTTGGGCAGTTTCAATGTTCCCTATTCCGGCGGCTGGCACACGTTCAGTTGGGCGCCATTGGAGGACGCCAATGGCAATTATGTCCAATTCACTTCCACCGGCACAACTAACACTCTGAGAGTATCTGTGGTTAATGGTAACTATAACGTTGGTTTTTACGCCCTGGTGCCGGCGAATACCAGCCGGCCGGTTGTCACCGGCCTCTATCCGAATGGATCAACTCTGTTTCAGGGCACTAACAAGTTGGTGTTTAACACCAGTTCCAGCACGGGACTTTCAACCAATGATATTACCCTGACCTTGAACGGCGTGACGGTATCCAACCTGGTCTTCACCGGCAGTTCAACCGCCTGGAGCGTCAGCGCTCCTGATTTGCAGCTCAACACCACTTATTCCGCCACCATTACGGTGAATGGCGCAGACGGTTCATTCTCACAAACAGTTAATTTTGATACTTACGCTCCTAATAACTACCAGTGGGAAGCCGAAGATTGGGATTACACCAGCAATGGAATCAGTGGCCTGTTTATTAATAACCCGCAAGTGGATGGATATTTCGGCCTGGGATCCACCGAAGGGTCGGATGTGGCGCAACTGGATAACGGCGTGGTGGCCGCGGCCAGCTTCCCCTATCGTCCTTATGATAGCATTAACCTGGTTCCTGGCCAGGCCGTGGCCACTGACGGTTCCCGGCCGCAAACTGGAACCAACACGGATTATCGTATCACCTACTTCGGATATGGTTCCCATTGCGATTACACCCGCAACTATCCCGCGGGAACTTACAATGTGGTGGGAAGATTCACGGAAGGCGGCACCAACACTGTGGCCAATCTGTCCGAGACCAAAGCCGCCAACGGCAGTCCGGCGGGCCTCCTCGGCACATTCAACATCCCGGAAGCCGGCTGGGGCACCTGGGAATATGTGACGTTGACCGATAGCCATGGCAAGCCGGTGGTCGTGACGCTGGATGGTTTGCAAAATACGCTGCAACTGGAAGGCAACCCTGTGTCTGCCAACGACCCGACCATCAATGCCGGATTCTTTATGCTGGTTGCGGCCACGCCGCCGCTTGAACTGACAGCCACCAGCAGCAGCGGACATATCATCATCTCCTTCCCGACGCAAAATTCTCATACCTATCAGGTAATGTTTAAAAACAGCCTGTCGGCTGCCACATGGACGCCGGTGAATCCGTCAATCACGGGTGACGGCTCGGTTCATTGGGTCACCAACTCGATCAGTGGCAGCACTGGTTTCTATACGGTGCAGCAAAATCCTTGACTCGTTGATTATCTGAATGTGACGACAATCTCCAGCCGCCGGTAAACACCGGCGGCTGGAAAGCGGGTTGAAGAAATAAAATTCAATCAAGCGCTCAATATGAATATGAATACATCGTGCGATCTTTTTCCAGCCGGTCAGCGCGGCTCTTCCCGGGGCCCGGCTGGCTTTACGCTAATTGAATTATTGGTGGTCATCGCGATTATCGCGATTTTGGCCGCCATGCTATTGCCGGCGTTGGCCAAGGCCAAAGTCAGGGCGCAGGGCATTTCTTGCATTAACAACATGAAAGAACTGCAATTGGCCAGCATAATTTATTCGGGTGACAACAATGATTTTTTGCCGGGAAATTCAGGCGTAACGTCCGGGTCAGCGTCTTTCATTGGCGCCACCGGTGGCGACCCCAATTGGGTGGCTGGTTCTTATGCCACTTTGGATAGTCCCGGTACGACCGATAGTCCCAGTGGCGCCTCGACCAATCTTTCCCTTTTGGGAGTGCTGGGAGACACGGTGGCTGGCGGTTCCGGCAATGGCGTCCAATTGCATGGTTCCATTGGCAGCTACATCAAGGCGCCCGGGTCATATCATTGCCCGGCTGATCAGACGATCGATCCCACCGCCAAGGCGCCGCGCGTGCGCTCCTGCTCGGCCAATTGTTACATCGGGCTTTCCCCGACCGAGTTGAAATACGGTGAAACCTTTCTTTCGCTGGCTTATGTGGGATACGCGAAAACCTCTAGTTTTGGAGTGAGTGGTTTAAGCAGTGCTGATCAGTTTGTCTATCTGGATGAAAACCCGCTGAGTCTCAATGACGGTTTCTTTTTGTATATCGCGGCTGGAAACAATATCAACGATCGTCCGGCCGTCAACCACGGCAGTGCCACCTCATTTTCGTTTGCGGATGGTCACGCCGCCCTTCAAAAATGGCACGACGCCTTTTTAACTATTAATTCGACCTATGCGGCCGGTGACAAAGATCCGCTTTGGCTGGCGCAACACGGCACGGTTCTCCGATAGCCGGCCTTTTATTAAAGGCGTTTATCCCTGTCAGGGGATTGCGTGGGTAAGCCCTAGACACGGCGGCAAAACAGGCTTTAGAACGTTTTAAAAAATATCTGGCAAGTGGCAGCTCAAGTTAAATCAATGGCTTTCCCCGTTCGGGCCGCCTCATAGATCGCCATCATGATTTTGACGTCCCGCAAACCTTCCTCGCCGGAAACACTGGTGGGTTGATTGGCGATGATGCAATGGGCGAAATTATCCATCTCCGCCGCAAATTGATCAATGTGGCCCAAGTCAATCGTTTGCCCATCGCTCCGTTGGCCGGAGATGCCGCTGTAGCCGTAGGCAGGATCAAGTTTCCACCAGCCGCTTTCCGCATAAGCCGTAAAACCCTCCATACCCGGAAACCGATAGCTGGCGGCGCATTTCGCCAGCAAGCCGCTGGGAAATTCCAACTGCCAGGTGATGGATTCCTCCACCTCCTTGAACTTGACCGGGTCGGTCACCGTGGAAATGGCGGAAACCGATACCGGCTCTTCTCCCGACAGATAGCGGGTGGCTTGCAACGCATAAATGCCTACATCCATCAGGCAGCCACCGCCCGCCAGGCTTTTCTTCAGCCGCCATTGCGTGGGGTCGCCGATCGGAAAACCAAACCCGGCATCAATCATTTTTAAATCACCCCACATTTTTGACCGCGCCAGCCGCACGCACTCCAGATTGTTCGGTTCGAAATGCAAACGATAACCGATCGCGAGCTGCCGCCCGGCTTGTTTGCAGGCGGCGATCATCTGCTCGCATTTTTCCACCGAGATTTCCATCGGTTTTTCGCACAAGACATGTTTGCCCGCTTTTGCCGCCTTGATGGTGCTCTCCGCATGCAAGGCATTCGGGGTAACCACATAAACCACGTCAATGTCCGGATTATCCGCCATCTGTTCCAACGTGTCGTAGTTATAGATATTTTTGTCGGGAATGTCGTATTGCTGTTTCCATTTGACCGCCTTGGCCGGCGTGCCGGTGACGATGCCGGCCAGGTGGCAATATTGGGTCGTCTGCAAGGCTGGGGCGATTTGATTGGTACTGAGCGACCCCAAACCCACGAGCGCGAACCCCAACTTTTTTCCGGGTTGACCGGCTTTCGCCGTGGGCACGTTGAAAAATGGCAGGCTCGCCGCGGCCAGGGTGGTGGTTTTGCAAAACTGACGGCGGGTGAAGGATGCGGGATTCATAAGGTTTTTGTGAGTATTCACTGAAATACTACCACGTTGCGCCGGTTAACGGATCCGTCGCACATGGCTGGTTTGCGGGAAATACTCCAGTAGTCTAACTGACCGGTTTGCCGACGCAAACGTTCATTATTTACGCCGAAAGGTGGGCCTTTGCCGACCGGCGCGGAAGCTTATTGCGCTCGAAACCCGTGCGGACGAAATCGCTCAAGAGAGATTGTCTTTTCCGGGGACCGTTAAAAACTGGGTGTTGAAAAATTACTGGACCGAGATGCTGGTCATGCCGGGCATCCGCGTTTTTTCCACGCGGCCATCGAGATAGAGTGCATTCCTCCCGGTCCATAGCCCGCCGGCGGGGTGGTAAGAGTTGGCATCGCCAATGAGCGGCGTGGTATATCTTCCGCCGAAGATGACGTTGACAATCTCTTGCGTGACGGGTGACCAGGTTTCCGGGTGATCGTAGGACGCATTATCCAGGTAACTGTTCCAGGTATAGTTGGCGCCGTCCTTATAGAACAACGACGGGTCGGCAGGACAGTGAAATACGTTTGTGTTCTGAAGATTGGATTGAAGCGTGGTCGTGATCGGCTGCGCATTGGTGTCATTGGCCAGCGGCTGATTCGGGAGCATCAGGCAATTCGGCAAGTTATTGTTGTTTTCCTGGACGTAAATGTTTAAGGCCAATCCCATCTGATGCAAGTTGCTCAGGCAAGCGGTGGTATAGGCGGTTTGTTTGGCCCGGCCCAAGAGCGGCAGTAACAGGGCGGCCAGAATGCCGATGATGGCAATGACCACCAATAACTCAATCAAAGTGAAGCCCGCCGGTTTTTTAGGATGGAATTTCATTTGTTTACCGAGGCCAGCGTGGTCATCAACTGCGTGATCACCGGCACCACGGCGCTTCGGTACTCGGGGTCCTGCTGCATGAACTGGGCGGTGGCTGCTTGCAACGAGGCCTGGCCACTGTTGCTGTCGAAGTAACTCGACAGATCGGCCTTTTCTTCGGCGGACATATTTTGCCGGTAATTCTGCACCCAATCAGCGGTGGCTTGAATGCTCGCGAGCCGTTGATCGCGGGGCATGTGTTTGGTGATTAACTGCATGGCTTTGATATGGCGTGGATTGAAGAAATCCTCGAAGGCATGTTCCCGGTTGGTCGCCACATCCAGCGGGCCGTAGAGTTTCTCCAGATACTGGTGGAACTGGTTGTCGGCCCCGGCCACTCGGCGCACAGCGATGGCCGCCCGCAGATCCGGCAGGATTTCCGCCGGGATATGGTGGCGAATATAATGAATGCCGACGGCGACCGTCAGAACGAAGATCATCAAGACGACCGAACCTGACCACAACGCGATTTTTGTTTTTCGACCGGCCATAAGCAGATTTGCCTTTGTTGGAACAGTAACAAATTGCCGGCTTCAAGGCATGTGCCAGAAGTCATGCTTTGCCTCTAAACCCACTTTGTCGCGTGACATTTCAGATCGCAGGGCTAAATTGCGGCTATGAACAATTCTCCCGGCCGGCATGGATCGGGAATGACTGTGCGGGACTTCCTTGACACAGCCTGGCCGGCGATTTCAGTCGGTGATTCGGAGCTGCAACGCCGCAAAAAAATGGCCGTGCGTTGCGCCCAACTGGCAACGGCGGCGCTGGTGGCCGCCCCGGTGATTGTTTCGCTGATTACTAATTCCGAGCCGGCCGCTTACCTGCGCCAGAGTTGTCTGCTGGTGGCCAGTCCGGTTTACATTTTCTGGAGTCTATATGGAATGCGGGATGCCGTGCGTCGCGCATTTTATAGTCCAGAGGAGAATGATTCCGGGCAGTGGCAACCGCGACCGCCTTTCGGGGCAGCGATCTATTTCATCGTCCAAATCAGCCTGGCAGCGGTGATTTGTTATGCCAGCGCCAATGTCCCGGATAAACGGCTTGCTTGGCTGGTGCTGTTGCCGCCCATCGCGCACAGTGTGATTCTACTGCGCTGGACCGGAGTCATGCTGGTGACCAGCCTGAATGTCGCGGTTCTGGCCGGCCTGGTCGTGTTTTGGTACGGATGGAGGGCGCTGCCCAATTCATTGCTGGCTTTTTCGTTCGCCGTCCTGTTCACGCTGGTCTTCACATTATTATCGGCCAGTTCGGAAAAATCCCGGTTGCAAATGGAAAGACTCGCCGGTGAGTTAAGCGAAGCCAATGCCAAACTGCGTCAGCACGCCGTGCAGGTGGAGGAGCTCTCGGTGACCCGCGAGCGTAATCGGCTGGCGCGTGAGATTCACGACAGCCTCGGTCATTACCTGACCGTCGTGAACGTGCAAATCGAAGCCGCCCGCACGCTATGGGACCAGGACCCGGTTCGTGCGCGGGATGCCCTCGCCAAGGCGCAAACTTATACCCGCGAAGGCTTGCAGGATATCCGCCGTTCCGTGGCAACGTTACGGGCCTCGCCGCTGGATAATAAAACTTTGGTCGAAGCGTTGCAGCAAATCGTCACGGAGAACAACACTACCGGGTTGCCGACCGAAATGCGCGTCCTGGGCAACTCGCGATCCCTCTCTTCACCGGCGGAATTAACCCTCTACCGCGCCGGCCAGGAAGGACTGACGAATGTCCGGAAACATGCTCAAGCCGGCAAAGCCGGGTTAGTACTCAATTTTGAAACGACCTCGGAAGTTCGCCTGACGATCACTGATGACGGAGTTGGAGCCGCGCAAAATATCACTGACGGTTTTGGATTACTGGGCTTGCGCGAGCGGGCGCAACTTCTGGGCGGCGAACTCAAGGTGCAAACTTCACCCCGGGCCGGATTCGTGCTGGAAATCAAGGTGCCGGGATGAAAGCGATTCGCGTACTTTTGGTGGATGATCAGGCTTTATTCCGCGAAGGTCTGCGCACTCTCTTGTCAACCCGGCCGGACATCGAAGTGGTTGGCGAAGCCGCCAATGGCGAGGAGGCGGTGCAATCCGCCAGGCTGACCAGGCCGCAGGTCGCCCTGATGGATTTGCGCATGCCACGGTTGGGCGGGGTGGAAGCGACCCGCCGGATACGCCGGCGGTCCCCGATTGCCATGTCATTGTGCTGACGACGTTCGACGACGACGATGAGGTGTTCGATGCGCTCCGGGCCGGCGCGGCCGGGTATCTCTTGAAGGATGCGCCGCTGGAAAAAATTGCGGAAGCCGTGCGATCGGTCGTGCGCGGAGAATCGTTCCTCCAACCTTCGATCACGGCGAAAGTGGTCGCGGAATTCAATCGGCTGTCACCGGTGCCGGCCGGCAACCGGCAAAATCTATTGGACCCTTTATCCAATCGCGAACGCGAAGTGCTGCGCTACCTGGCCTACGGCCGGAGTAACAAGGAGATTGCCCAAGTGCTGGACATCGTCGAGGGCACGGTAAAAAATCACATGACGAATATTCTGGCAAAACTGGGAGTGCTGGACCGGACGCAGGCAGCCCTTAAAGCACGCGAAATGGGATTGCTGTGAATTTTTAAAGCGACGGCGCATTCGCGCTGTTGGTTAACGCCGGATTGAGTGTTTTCAGTCATTCTCTGACCACCGGCGAAACATTCGGCTCCGCGCATAGACGGAAACGAATTGCCACCGCGGCATTTTAGAAATGCAACAAAACGGCGCTCGCTTTCGGCAGAATGAAGAGCACCTGGCCGTTCACGGTTTCGAGCCGTTCCGCGGAATCCGCCACCCAGATGCCATTGGTTGAAACCTCCGTGCCGCCGAGCGTTACGTGATCCTGGCTCAACGCTGACGGCGCCCTGAGCCACAACGCGTCCACCGTTGAATGCGGTTTCGGCAGGTCAACCTGCACCTCGGCATCACGCGACAAATCTTTGTTGATCACAATCACCCGGAGTTGCTGGTCGTCCCCCTTCGTGGCGTAGGCAGATACATTAATGCCGGTCTGGCTCAGGTTGAGTTTGATCAATTCACCTTTGGCTGCCAGCGCGAAAGCCAGCATCCCGTAGTATTCGGGCCGCGCGTGGCAATTGCCCGACGCGTCGTGAACGATCGGCGAATAATGGCTGATCCAGCCCAATTGATTGATGTCGGTTTCCATATTGACGCCATTGCAACCGAAAGTGGCCGATTGGAACATAAAGTCCAAACACCAAAGCGCGGAACCAAAAGTATCGCTAACGCCCGGTTTCCCGCCGCCAAAAAACGAATTCACTTCGTTGATGCGGAAAGGGACGCCATGGGTGTTGCGGAGATCTTGTAATTGGCCGAGCCGCCCGGTCCATTTGTCGTCCGGACTGAGCAGTTTTGCGAGCGTGGCCGTCGGGTCTTTCGCGCCCTCGCGGTAATAATGGTGTGTCAGCAATTGCAAGTCGCCCGATTCATCATCCGCGAAACGGGTGACCCAATACCATTGGCCTACGGAATCAGGGCCAGAGAAAGGCGCGTGCGGCAGTGCCGCCCGGATGGCTTGCTTATAGTCCAGGTAAGCCGCGTGGTAATTTTCATAAGTATGGCCCAGCCGTGGCAGAAGTTCCACTTCGTTGCCGATCTCGAACGATTGCAGATGGCTTTTCAACGCCCGGCTCACCGCCACCGCTTCCTCGACGGCGTCGGTTTTTGAGCCGGTGCCGAGATTTAATCCCCACATCACCTTCCATCCGGTCGCTTTGGCAAATCGGGCGAGATTATTCAGATCGGCCTGGTTGATGACGGTAACCGCCCTTTCAGTTTCAACCCGCGACTGGCCATCGGGAATATATCGGGTGTGATCCGACACATTGCCCCCGATGCGGACGAGTCCATGCGGACTCAGATTCCGATATAATTGGATCAAGGTCTTATTTTCTCCGCCGAAATAATTCGTCTGGGCCACTGCGGAAGTCTCGTAACCGAGGCCAATAAAATCCGGCGAAATCCGGCCCAACACAACTTCCGGATCAATCCGAATATTAATCTTCGGAATTGCGGGATCCGGTTTGTTTCCGACCGGGCTGAGGCTGATAACGTTCGTATTCGTGCCGGCCGTGAAACGGCATCCCGTGGCTAACAAGGCGAGAATAACCATCAAGTTTCCGGCAATGTGTTTCATGTGGCGGCGATAGCGTAGGCTGAGTTTAACCTTAATGTGTTTATGTGCGATTTGATTGTCAATGTCGCGGGATCAAAATCCAATGGCCCAGGCTATTTTTCACCGGCCAGCCACGCCACGACCGGAGACAACAGGTCGTTAAAATAATAAGTGAGCGCTTCGTGGGTGGCATTCGGCACCACGATGAATTGACTGCCGGGCGACGCCAGGGAACACAGCCGTTCGACATCCCCGGCCGGGGCGATATTGTCATCGGCGCCCGCCACGAACAAGGCCGTGACCGGGTGCCGCTTCAAAACCGTCGTGGTGTCGAGCTCCTCCGGCGAGACCTGTAGCAGCGACGGCAAGTCTCTCAACCCCGATCGGAGCACGAACCGGGGCATCCAGTTCGCGTAATCGCCGCAGATATTCATGACCGCATTGGACAAACTCGCGTACGGGGCGATGGCTACGATCGAGTGAACCCGCGGATCCACCGTCTTCCAGCGCAAGGCCAGCGCGGCGCCGTAAGATTCGCCGACTATGTCCACAGAACCTTTGAATTGGTGGTCCCGCGATAAGGTATCAAGCAGCAAGCTCAGGTCGTTGGTTTCGCGGCAGCCGAAATAAATTCGCCGTCCCGTTGATCGCCCGTGCCCGCGCAGGTCAACCAGCACGCAACGCCAGCCGTCCTGTGCCAGGCACAATGCCCAGGGCAACATCGAGAACTGCGCCAGCCCGTAGCCATGCAATAAAATAACCGTGCCGCGCGAGGCCGTCGGCAAGTTGGTGGCCGGACCAGGCAACGTGGCCTTGAAGCTGAACAGAAATTTCTTTTGGCCACCCTCCAGCCAGTTCGTCGCCGTGATTTTCACCCGGTAATCCGCCGGTTTGACTATGCGGTAACACAACCGCGCGGCCGGCGGCCCGACGTCAATGTAATGCGCCGTAAAGTTGGTCAGCAGTTTGGGATTATAATCCAGCATCACGGGCGCCTCGGACGAAAACCAGGTAGGATATCTATTAGGTGCGCAGGCAATCGAATGGGCGACGAGAGTGCCGCAACCAGCGGTGTATAAACCCAGTACGGCTAACAGGACTAACTTAACAGCGTATTTCAATCGTCCTCATTTATCTGATTTCCGGCTGGCGCTGGTCAATGTTTTTCGCCCGCAAATCATTGCTCCAGGCTTCGCCATTCGAGACAATAACACCCCCAACCATTCATTTACCGTTCTCTATTCGACTAAATGAAGAAATTTACGTCCCATTCTGATGATTCTGTAATTCTGTCTTAAAAAGCGCCGAGGTGTCGCTCACTTGCTTCAGGCTTTAGACTGTGGTAACACCAGTGCGTATTTGTGCGTCAGTCGAATTCAAAAACGGCGGTTAATGACCCGAACCGGGTACGTCCCGTTTGGCGGAAAAGATGGTTCTGTCATTGGCTGGCCTGCCTCCTTCTGCTGCCGGCGGCGAAAGTTCTGGCAACTTATCAAGTGGACGTGTGGCAAACCGACGAGGGCTTGCCGCAAGGCACCGTCACCTCGATCGCCCAGACCGGCGACGGTTACCTCTGGCTCGGAACCCAAAATGGGTTGGTACGGTTCGACGGCGTCAGCTTCAAGGTATTCAACGAAAATAATGTTGCCGCGATCAAAAATAACCGGGTCGTTCAATTGTGCGTGGATCACCTGGACCGGTTATGGATTGGCGCGGAGCAGGGGAACCTTGTCTGTTTTCGAAACGGCCAATTCACTTCGTACGAAACGCCCGGCAAAGGAACCGCTTTCAACTATGCCCGGGCCTTTTGCGACGATGCCGCCGGTGGCCTGTGGACGGTCTCTTGCGAGTGGCAGCTCACGCATTTGATGAACGATCAGTTCACCGTGCCCTCGGCGCATTGGAGCCTGAAAGGGGTGCTCCCCGACGCCGTGGCCAGTGATAACGCGGGACAGGTTTGGGTCGGCACCGAAAAGGAGTTGGCCGTCTGGCAAAATGGAGCCTTTGTGACCGCCTACAGCCAATCCAACGAGCCAAATTTTGCCGTGGATTTTCTAGCCAAAAGCCGCGCCGGCGGCATCTGGGTAGCGGGAAACAAACAGTTGCGCAAATTTGAATCCGGCCGCTGGGTAAAAAATCTGGGCGCCTATGCGTGGACCAATTCACCCGTGTACGGACTCTACGAAGACCGGCAAAACCGGCTTTGGGTGGCGACCCTCGGCCACGGTTTGTTCCGCTATGACCTCGACGGGACCGTGCTGCATCTCACCACCCGGGACGGCTTGCCTAATGATTTCGTGCGTTGTGTAACCGAGGATCGGGAAGGAAACATTTGGGCGGGCATGGAGAGCGGGGGCTTGTGCCGGTTGAAACCGGCCGTTTTCAAAACCATGGGCGTTCGTCAGGGGCTGTCTTCCGATCAAGTCATGTCCATGTGCGAGGCGAGTGACGGCAGTTATTGGATCGGCTTCGACGGCGCCGGATTGGATCACGTCAGCGGCGACGAAATAAAACATTACGGTGCCGAGCAGGGATTGCCGAACGGCCACGTCTGGTCTGTCTTCCAGGATCGGCAAGGCACGCTCTGGCTCGGAACCTGGGATGGTTTAGTCAAACACGAGCAGGATCATTTTACCGGATTGTCCGACGGGGTGACGATTGGCTGGGAGGTGCTGGCTATTTACGGCGATCCCCAGGATAATTTATGGGTCGGGCAACAGGCGTTCGGCGCGATCACCAAATTGCATGGCAACGAGCGAACGCCCGTCATGATTCCCGGTGCTTCCTCCAGCATGGATGTGCGCGTGATGGTTCAAGATCACGCCGGGAATTTCTGGGTCGGAACGGAAAATGAAGGACTGTATTGCCTGCAAAACGGAAATTGGATTCATTTCGGACGCAAGGACGGATTGGCGAATGAATCTATCTGGTCGTTGCACCCGGACGTTGACGGAACCTTGTGGATCGGCACCTGCGGCGGCGGATTGAGCCGCTGGCAAAACGGCAAAATCACCACCTGGACGACTAGGAACGGATTGGTCAACGACGTAATTTGCCAAATCCTCGAAGATGACGCTGGCAATCTCTGGCTCGGTTCCTATGGCGGAGTTTTCAAGGTCAACAAACAAGACCTTGCTGCCTCCCTCGATCACAGCCATCAGATCGCCTGTGTGAGTTATGACAAGTCCGACGGACTGCCGAGCGTGGAATGTGAAGGCGGCTTTCAGCCCTCGGGTTTTCGTTCCGCCGACGGGCGTCTCTGGTTTCCCACCGTCAAAGGCATTGCCATTGTGAACCCGGAAAATGTCGCCCGCAATCCCCTGGCGCCGCCGGTCGCCATCGAAAGCCTCGTCCTGGATAAAACCACGTTGTGGCCGAAATCCGGCCTGGTCAGTTCCAATGATTTGACCGGCACCGTGCAAATTCCGCCCGGCGGTCAGCGCCTCGATTTTCAATTTACCGCCCTGAGCCTCACCGCTCCCAAAAAGGTCCGCTTCAAATATAAACTGGAAGGCCTCGAAAACCGCTGGGAAGACGCCGGCGAAAAGCGCACCGCCGAATACAGCCGCATTCCCCCGGGAAATTATCAATTCGATGTCATCGCTTGTAACAACGACGGCGTCTGGAATAACACCGGCGCCGTTTTGGCCGTCACCGTGCTGCCGTATTTCTGGCAGACCAAATGGTTTGTCGCATTGGTCATTCTGACCACCCTCGGCAGCGTCGCCGGTTCCGTCCGCTATGTGGTGAAACAAAAATTGCAGCGCCGCATCGAGCATGTGGAGCGCGAACGCGCCGTCGAGGCCGAGCGCGGACGCATCGCCAACGACATCCACGATGACCTCGGCTCCGGTTTGACCGAGATCGTCATTCTCAGCGAACTGGCCCAGAACGCCGAAATCCCCGCCGATGCCGTCCAGGCGGACGTGCGCAAAATCACGGACAAGGCGCGCGCCTTGACGCAGTCGCTGGATGAAATCGTCTGGGCCATGAACCTGCAAAACGACACACTCGACAGTTTTGTCACCTATGCCTGCAACTTCGCCCAGGAATATTTGCAGCTTGCCAAAATTCGCTGCCGCCTCGACGTGCCGCCCCAATTGCCGAATGTGCCGCTCACCGCCGATATCCGGCACAACCTGTTCATGGTCTTGAAAGAAACGTTGAACAACATCGTCAAGCACGCCAACGCTACCGAAGTCTGGATTCGCATCGCCATCGAACCTGCCCGCTTTACCCTCGGCATTCGCGACAACGGCGCCGGCTTCCGTTTGGATTCAGCGTCCAATGGCACGGTTGGTTTAGGCGCGCAAAACGCCAATTCGAATTGCGGCAAAGACGGCCTCGTCAACATGCGCAAACGCCTGGCCAATGTTGGCGGCGAATTTTTTCTGCAAAGCGCGCTGGGCCGGGGAACCCAGGTGGAACTAAGCATTCCGTTGCGTGACGCTTGATGAATTTTTGGTCAGGCACAATTCCCACAATCCAGTTCCCCGCTTGTCACTCATTTAGAGGGCTTTCTATTTTTTGATTGCGGGGGCAGGATAAGTCGTTGCAAGTTTGGTTGCGCCGGACGACTTTAAATCAAGATGCCCATCACTGTTTCCATCGTGGAGGATGATCCCAATCTGGGTGACGGCCTGGTGCGTCTGCTGGCGCGCACGCGTGATTTTCGCCTCCTCGGCTCTTATCGCAACGGCGAGTCCGCCCTCCTCGAAATCCCCAAAAATCCGCCGGAAGTCGCGTTGATGGATATCAATCTCCCCGGCATTGACGGCATTGAATGCGTCCGGAAATTGAAGGAAACCAACCCGGAAATCCGCGTCGTGATGCTCACCGTTTACGAAAATCCCGAACGCATTTTCAAGGCGCTCACGGCCGGTGCGATTGGCTATTTGCTCAAGCACCGGCCCTCGGCCGAGTTATTGGCGGCCATTCGGGATGCGCATCACGGTGGCTCGCCCATGAGCAGCCAGATCGCGCGCAAGGTCGTGCTCTTTTTCCAAAGTCGCCCGCCCGCCGGTGATTCGGAAGATCTTTCCGCGCGCGAAAAGGAAGTGCTGGATCTGCTGGCCAAAGGCTATTTGATCAAGGAAATCGCGGATAATCTCGGCCTTAGTTTCGACACGGTGCGCACGTATATCCGCCGGATTTACGAGAAGATGCATGTGCATTCCCGGTCGCAAGCGGTGGCCAAATACCTTCAGCCGGCAACGCCATATAAGTGAATGTCACTCAATTAGCCTACACGACACCGGCGGTCCGGTAGGTTAGTTGTTGAGGCATGTTTATACAACGGTGGTTCACGGGCGCCTTGATCGCCATCGCCCTTTCAATCCCGGCAGCCTGGTCCGCTCCGCTCGGCATCATGGTGCCGGCTTATTTTTACCCCTCTGCCGGCAGTGACTGGGGTAAATTAAATGCCGCCGCCACGCATATCCCATTGATCGCCATCATGAACCCGGCCAGCGGCCCCGGTAAATCCAGCGATAAAACCTATGTTCACGCCTTGTCGGAATTGCACCGGGCCGGCGGCAAGATCATCGGCTACGTCCATACTTCCTATGGTGAACGCCCGCTGGCCGAGGTGAAAAAAGAAATCGATCTCTATCTCGCGTTTTATGCTCTGGACGGCTTTTTCGTTGATGAAATGAGCAATGACGAAAACACCAATCACTTGGATTACTACGCCGCCGTTTATCGGTATGTCAAAACCAAAGGCGCGCAGCTTACCGTCACGGGCAATCCCGGCTGCAATACTATGGAAGTTTACATGACTAAGCCGACGGACGACAGTTTCATGATCTTTGAGGATAACAGCACAAATTATGTCGGTTTCACGCCGTCAGATTGGGTGGCGCGCTATCCCGCGCAGCAGTTTGTGCACCTGCCGTATAACGTCACCACCGCCTCCACGATGACCAATTATGTGCAGTTGGCCGTAAGCCGCAATGCCGGTTGGATTTGCATCACGGATGATACGCTGCCCAACCCGTATAAATCATTGCCGTCCTACTGGACCCGCGAAGTGGACCTCGTGCAGTCCTTGAACCGGGGCGCGTCGCCGGTCGCGCCG
>Ga0206807_1028_pt1 | contig 34605 bp, 35 predicted proteins | sample Alteio_BWOrgCont_57_FD_152915 | JGI IMG/M metagenome (GOLD analysis project Ga0206807, IMG submission 152915) | Enriched cells from forest soil in Barre Woods Harvard Forest LTER site, Petersham, Massachusetts, United States -... | ecosystem: Environmental > Terrestrial > Soil > Temperate forest >...
GCATAGGCAAGCTGGTAGGTAAGTGTTTTAACTGAGGCCAGGCTTTTAAACAAACCATCAAGCACCGTATGCGCATTTACTACATCGGTAGTCCGCTCCGCGGAAAGTGAAATAAAAATTACACCCGCAAAGAGTAGCGACAGTATTCTTCCCGGTATGTTTTTCATACTAATGGTTTATGAGAATGCGGGTATACCTGTAATATCGTTACCGGTTATCAGCAAGTGAATATCGTGCGTGCCCTCGTATGTAATAACCGATTCTAAATTCATCATGTGGCGCATAATAGGGTATTCGCCTGTAATGCCCATACCGCCATGTATCTGCCTGGCTTCGCGCGCTATCTGCAATGCCATATTTACATTGTTGCGCTTGGCCATAGATATCTGTGCCGGGGTGGCGCGCTTTTCGTTCATCAGTGTTCCCAGCCTCCAGCAAAGCAATTGAGCCTTGGTTATTTCGGTAATCATTTCAGCCAGTTTCTTTTGTGTAAGCTGGAACCCTGCTATGGGCCTGCCGAATTGTATGCGTTCTTTGGAATAGCGTAAAGCTGAATCGTAACAATCCATTGCCGCGCCTACAACACCCCACGAAATACCGTAACGGGCCATATTAAGGCACGACAGAGGCCCCTTAAGGCCTTCAACGCCGGGTAATATATTTTCTTTAGGAATCTTTACATTATCAAAAACAAGTTCGCCTGTGGCGCTGCCACGAAGCGACCATTTATTATGTGTTTCAGGTGTAGTAAAGCCCTGCATGCCGCGTTCTACAATAACACCGCGTATAATGCCACCATCATCTTTTGCCCACACCACGGCCAAATCGGCAATGGGTGAATTCGATATCCACATTTTAGCACCCCTCAAAATGAAGTGGTCGCCCTTATCATACAGGCGGGTAACCATGCTCGATGGGTCAGAGCCATGGTCGGGTTCGGTAAGCCCGAAGCAACCAATCTTTTCTCCACTTGCCATGGGTGGCAGGAATTTCTTTTTCTGCTCCTCGGAACCGAAAGCGTAAATAGGATACATAACCAGCGAACCCTGTACCGATGCCATGGAGCGTATGCCTGAATCGCCACGTTCAATTTCCTGCATAATCAGTCCGTACGAAATATAGTCGAGCCCTGCTCCGCCATATTGTTGCGGAATAGTGGGCCCGAAGGCGCCGATACCCGCGAGTCCTTTTACAATTTGTTTGGGGAAGGTGCATGTCTGGCAGGCCTCTTCAATAATGGGCGAGAGTTCCTTTTTGATAAATGCCCTTGCGGTATCGCGAATAAGCTTATGCTCGTCGGTAAGCAGTTCGTCAACCAAAAAATAATCGTGTGCCTGGAAATTGTCTGTAGCCATAACGTATAAATATTTCAGATAGGGACGGCAAATTTAGCATTTGCCCCCGAATACTGAAAGTAAGAGTGTTATTGGTTTTTGCCCGGCTCGTTTTTATAGCCGATAATAACTACTAAGCAACCGTCTGATGAGGTGAAATTACCCTTGGGCGGAACTTCATAGTCAATGTAGTAGGTACCCGACTTTGATATGGGCATTTCCCAGAACAGGTTATCAATTCCTTTATCGTTATCGTATAATTTCTTCCTGTTTTTTACCCGCATGCTTTTGTCGTAAATGTTCACGGTCACATTCTCGTCGAAGAACGATGTACCAAACACCAGCTTATATATCATGCCGGAATAGGCGGAGAATACTACTTCAATAGTCTGGGGCTTGTCGGTAAACTGAATGGGGTTGTAGGCAAAGCTGTCGTATTTATAATCGCCCAGGTTGGCCTTATACTTGTGGGCTATTTTGTGGGGGTTGCATTGTGAAAAAAGACTGGTTATATCCAGGAATTGCAATCCCAGGAAAGCGAGGAGAAGAATTAATTTTTTTTGCATGCAGTTTTATTTGTATCCTACAACCAGTACGCCGCAACCTTCCACAGCGGGTGCATCTCCGCTGCTTGAGCCATCGTCGTGCTTAGCCGGAATAACATAGTCAACATAAACTTTACTGTGATAGTGGGGGCAATCCCAGATAAAGATTTTCTTGGTCGCATCGGAACTGTTGCAGGTGAACAGTTCTTTCCTGCCATCGTGGTCGGCATCTTTGTTATATACATGTATTTCCACACCCGGAGGAAGCGCATAGGTATTGAAAATAATACGGTATTCCTCGCCCATAAACATAGGCAGCTCTATTTCCTTCATCTGCGGCCTTTTCTGGAAACTGATGAGGATGGTATTCGAGGCATCATATTTATAAGGGCGGTCGAGGTAGCCCTTGCAACTGTCCTTTAATGTTTTTGTATCGCAATGCTCATAAGCCTGTCCAAAACCGGCAGTGGCAATTAAAGTGAAAAACAGTATGGCTATTATAGTGTGCTTTGTCATGTCTTTTACAGTTTTATTAATTTGTTAGGCTGCAACAAATTTTCCGCGGAGTGTCTGAATCAGGTCATTAAGTTGGCCTATATGTTCCGCGTTAAGCGATATGGGCTGCTCACTATCGGGGTTATAGGTCTTTACTTCATCAAAAGCTTCGTAAGCAGTTTTAATGGTTTTCAGTTCGGTAATAAGGCCGGCGATATGCGAATCGGAGCCCTGGTACTTGCTCAACAGTTTAATAAGCCCTTCCAGTATATTCATTTGTTCTGAAATACGTGAGCTTACACTGGCGTTCTTTTCTTTCTGGTACACTATGCCGCCAATGTGCATACTTTCAACCCATGCTCCGGCAAAGGCTATAACACCAATATATTTCTGCTTGTTGTTTTCAAGGTAGGTGTCGGTTTCCATTTGCAACTCGGCAATAAGCGCTGCCAGTGAATCGGTGCTGCTCATGTTGGCCTGGAAACGCTTCATGAATGAGTTTGATTCGAACACGCTGCCAAAACCAAGTTTATCGGAAAGCGATTTAACTACGTTCAGGTATTTCATGGCATCGTCGGTCTGCTTGTTCAATACATCATACGACAGGTCGGCGCTGTAAAGCCCCATATTAAGCGCCTGTTCGTATTGCGAATTGAATTGTGAGCCGTCTTTTATGGTAGCGGTAAGGCCCTGCATAAAGGTAAGGCCCGAATTTTTAAAGATAGAAGCAATTTGTAAAGGAGAAGGGAGCAGGTAGGTTTCTGAATCCTGGTCCTCCACTTGTGTCGATTTGGGGTTTACCTTAGCTATGGTATCGTTTCCGCCACCGTTCATTGATTTACCATTGTCTCCGTGGCAGGAAAACAAAACCAGTGACCCTACTGCAAATAAGCAAATTAGTGGGTTGAGGTATTTTCTTCTCATACTTTTTTTGTGATTATACGAATATTAGGCGACCAATATAATAATATTTTCCCCACAAATAGCTGGTTTTTTTGATTTTATATACCATTTAAAACCTGTGGATTACTTTATTTGTTGTGCCTCCCGAGGCGTTTTTTCATTTATTATTTTTGCACCTTACCTTGTGGTTATGAAGAAAATAACGGCCATTCTGTTTTTGATATCTGTCGCTTACGCCCTTAGCGCCCAGCCCGTAGTTGCTTACTGGGACAGCATTAAGGGGATTAAGAAGAGTGAAATGAATTTTAAAGATGGCATGCAGCACGGTCCTTTTAAACTGTGGTATAAAGATGGTAAGCTGGCTGAACAGGGCTTTTTTAAATATGGCTACCAGGACAGCATTTGGAAGAATTTCTATGAAACGGGCAAGCTTAAGGCTATAAAAAGCTTTAAAAGGGGCCAGCCCGACGGTAAATGCATATTCTTTTTTAGCAGCGGCGATAGCGCGGAAATAGATACCTACGACTATGGCAAAAAGGATGGCCGCTGGCAAACTTGGTACGAAAATGGACAGGTGAGCGCGGTTACACCCTATAAGAACGATTTAAAGGAAGGAGAATGGATATACTATTACGATAACGGCAACATTCAGAACCGGGGGACATTTGTGCATGACAAGAAGGATGGCCACTATACAGCATGGTCGGCAGATGGTAAAAAGCAGATGGAGGGCGATTTCAGCAAGAACAAAGAAACAGGCAAGTGGCAGGAATGGTACGTAAACGGACAGCTTAAATCGGTTACCACCCACGCCGATACGCTGGTGTACTTAATGGAGTATAACGACAGCACCGGCAAAAAAATAATTACCAATGGCAATGGTACGCTCACCGTTTATTATCCCGATAAAAAAGTAGAAGCCAAAGGCAATTATACAAACGGGCTGAAAGACGGGCTGTGGAAGTTTTATAAAAAAGACGGGGATGAAGATTATGAAGCCGTGTTTGCCAATGGCAGAATGAATGGCGATTATAAATCGTGGTTTGCTGCGGGTAAACTAAAAGCTACCGGAAGCTATGCCAACGGGCAACAGAACGGCCACTGGGTATGGAATTTCAGTAGCGGTAAACCCAAAACAACAGGCGATATGAGCCACGACCTGCGTTCTGGCGCATGGGTGTACTTTACTGAAGAAGGCGATACCGATGCTAAAGGATATTTTAAAGCCGATGAGCAGGACAGCACATGGACATACTACTACAAAGGCAATGTGAAGTGGAAGCAAGGCAACTATAAACATAACAAGAAAGAAGGCGAGTGGGTGCTGTGGTATCCCAACGGAGCAGTGAAAGAAAGGGGCAGTTATGCCAACGATAAGGAAGAAGGATTATGGAAATCGTGGTATGACAATGGCCAGCAGGAATCGGATGAAGGGGCATACAAAGCAGGCAATATGCAAGGCGACTGGAAAGGGTGGTATGAAAACGGCAAGCCAAAGTACGAGGGCAATATGGATGATAACCTGCGCACGGGCGAATGGAATTTCTGGTACGATGGGGGAGCGTTGAAATGCAAAGGCAGTTATAAAACAGGTATAGGCGAAGACACCATTACCCGCACCAAACAACATGTAAGTAAAAAAGACGGCCACTGGGTTTTTCTGCAACCCGGCGGCATGAAGGTACAGGAAGGCGATTATAAAGACGACAGGCCCAGCGGCAAATGGACATACTACGATATTAATGGCGTACTTATAAGCGAACAGACATTAACCGACGGAAAAGAATCGGGCAAATGCACCACTTATTTTGCCGATGGCAAAGTGCAGAGCATAACCAATTACAAATTGGTTACCGATAAAAGCGGCGCCTTACGCAGCCTGCCCGATGGCGATTGGATTTACTACGATAAGAACGGGCATATAATGAAAACCGAACATTACAAGGATGGGGAGAAGGAGCCGAATTAAATTGGTTACTGAATTATAAATTTCCCTTGCGAAAGTTGTTTACCTTCTGGAGTCAATAGCCTATATAAGTATAACCCTTTAGCCTCATTGCTTAAATTTATTGTATTGTCACCCTGAGCCTGTCGAAGGGTCTCAGTATAAATTTTTTCACCTAACATATTATAGATTTCTAGCGACTGACGACCGTTGACTGACGACTCGATGGTAAATATCCCATCGTTTGGATTCGGATAAACCTTTATTTCATTTGTTGCTAAAGTTGCTTCATTAAGACCAGTTGTAATCGAGGTATCTTTATAACTGTATATCACACCATTATTATTTGCACCTCCACCTTCAGTGGTGCCATACAAAGAAATTCCATCTGTGATTAGAGAACTAAAAGGAACATTTCCTTTTGCAATATCAAAATCATGCAGGTCAATATATCCGGTTCCATCAGGCTTTATCCTAAATAGTGCCCCAATATTGTTTGCACCGCCATTACTTGTAGTTCCATATAAATAGGGGCCTAACGAAAGCAGGGTACAATATGGGTTTGCTCCGGTTGAACCTGTGAAATTAAATAAAACAGAATCCTTGGTGCCATTGGGTTTAATCCTGAAAATTACACCATAACCGTGCGAGCCACCATTCCTTGTTGTTCCATAAAGGTAAGTTCCATCAGAAATAAAAGAAGCTTCAGGATATTGGCCATTTGTTCCATTAAAGTCAAGTAGGTTGGTATCTCCCGTTCCATCGGGTTTTATTCTGAATATTACTCCGTCATTACTTGCTCCTCCAAGTTGTGTCATACCATAAAGGTAAGTTCCGTCAGAAAAAAGTGAGCTAAAATCAGGGTGGTTTCCATTTAAACCGGAGAATTTAAGTAATACGGTATCACCCGTTCCATCTGATTTTATTCTGAAAATCACACCATCGTCGTTTGTACCGCCAAAGCTTGTCATTCCAAACAGATAGGTTCCATTGTAGAATAGTTCGCCTCCCTGGGGTGCTTTCCCATCAATACTATCGAAACTATGGAGGATAGTGTACCCTGTTCCATTCGGTTTTATGCTGAACACTACTCCTTTTTTATTCGCTCCCCCACCTTCAGTTGTACCATAGAAATACCCTCCAGTATAGGTTAAAGAACCTGCCGGACCTGTTCCATTATTCATTGAACAATCATGCAAATTTGTGTCCTGGGTTCCATCAGGTTTTATTCTGAATATTACGCCATAACCATATTTACCTCCATCTCCTGCCATTCCATATAGAAAGTTTCCATCATAATATAGACCCCCGTATGGATAAGCGCCACTATCGGCATGCGTCAATGAAAAATCATGCAGGTCGGTATATTGTGCTTGTAAAGCAGTAGAGATTACAAAACCTAATAGAGAGAGTACAATAATTCTTTTCATAATACTCAAAGGTAGTAAGAAATTGTAAGCAAACCAACTATTCGCAATACCAAGGCTCTTTTATAGGGAATGGGATTATTTCTTAATAAATAATTTACAAGGAGTTAAAATAAAATTAAGAAACCATAGTTAGTTTTAAATATTACCATTAACCATTATTAATCTTTAAAATTTAAACACAATGGCAACTATTTTCACAGGCGCAGTAAATTCGAATTGGAATAATGCAGGCAATTGGAGCGGCGGTTCTATTCCAACTTCAACTGATGATGTTCAGTTTAATTCAAGTAGCCCATCTTGCACTATTGATTATGGCACTGGCAATAATGAATGCCTTAAACTTGATTTCACCGGATATACGTCCACTATTACATTTAACTATGATTTAACATCACGTGGAGATGTTACATTGTCTTCATCAGGAATGTTTTTTTCTGGAAGTGCTACATTAAGAGTAGGTGCTGGAGGCACTCAAACATTGACTTCAAATGGCACTACTTTAGGTGTTACTCTTGCTTTAGCTGGTAGCGGCTCTTCCACAATAGATCTTGCTGATAATTGGACTGTAGATTCGCTTTATATTGCATCAGGTGTTACTTTCATCATTGACGGAGGAGGGAATACTATAACGGTACTTACTTCTTTTACTAGTCCAGCCGGTAACTATATAATTGAGGGAAATGGTACGGGAAGCTCAAGCATTACTATTGTTTTGGGAGGCCCTACCTCATCAGCAGTTACCTGGGATGGAACTATCATAGGCACTAATGCAACTCTTGATATAGATACATCTGGAACCGTTACCATTAATAATGTTGAATGTGATGGTGGAACAATAAAGTATACTTCAGGATCTGTAAGCTGTGGCACCGGCACATTGACCGTAATTAAAGGTACATTAGATACAGGTGGTATGGGGACCACGACCAATCCATGGTACGATGTTACATCTGCTAACTCAAGCCAAACGGTTACTCTTGATAGCGATTTATATGTAGGAAATAATTTCACAGTTGGTGGAAGCACGGGAACGGTAATATTCAACCAGGATACAACTGAAACTATATATGTTGCGGGTGACCTGATTGTAGGTTCAGGAGGAGGAATAAAAGGCACTGCGACAATAGTATTAGTAACTACAACATCTCCAAATGCTTGGACAGGTCAATGGTCGTCGGCTGGTCCAGGAGGAATTGTTCAAAATAATATGATAGTTTATTCCTGTAACTCCCGTGCTTTTATTTCAGGTACCCAAGTGTACTATGAAGAAGGGTTACTAACAATGTATGCATAAACATTTAATTTCTTTAAAACCCCACGCCGAAAAGAGTGGGGTTTTTCATTTAAGTCTTATTCCCTTTTCAAGATAAGGTGGGGGTGTTGAAAACAATGTTACCTTTTTATATAATATAGTAAACATATAGCCTAAATTTGCCTTCGACCACCGAAACATTGTTGAAGGTGGACAAGTTCTTTGAAATCCGAAAATAGGTTGAGACTAAGATTTAGGTTAAGTTCTTTGTGCACTTTGTGCGGCCGTTAACTTTGCGTGCTTTGTGGTAACCCTTCGACCCGTGAAGCAAGTTTAGGGCAGGCAGGCTCAGGGTGACTACTTTACTTAGTGGAACTTAATGCTCTCTGTGTCTTAGTGGTGAAGAATTTAAAATGATTTTCATTGATATTATCAATAGTTGTTATTGGTTTTCAGCCATCTACAAAATCAATATCAATAGCCTTTTATTGATAATTCCATTGTTTATGCATTGTTATTGTATTGATAAGTTATTGTTTTTTATCAATGCGCCAAAGGCGCAGGGGTAAGGACTAAGGAGTAAGTATTACTCTGCGGCACTCTGCGGGCTGTTTCTTTGCGTTCTTTGCGGTTAAAAACTTAGCGTCTTTGCGAGAAAGCAAAAAGGTAACAAAAGGCCTTAATTACGCAAGTCTTTAATTAAGTAAAATGGAATTCAAACGGGTTCCATTTTTGATATATCACCGCATTCCTTATAGCTCATCAGGCAGAAAGTAAATAAAATAAGGCGATATTTATCATTGATTATCAAATGCATAAAGTGTCAAGTTTTAAGGATTTAATATAGATATGTATTTTATAACGAAATTTTGTCGACCTTTGTTGCATGCATGAAATACAACAAAAATTGCTCGCTCTTTCCAAGGATAATAACCTTGCACAAATGAGCCTTCGACAAATGGCAGATGCGATTGGTTTGTCGGATGAATCGCCTCAAAAAATTAAGCATCATTTGGAGCAGCTTGAAAAGAAGGGATTCATTTCAATAGACCGTTCAAGTGGCGAAATGGCAAGATCATCATCAGAGCCTACTATTGCAAAAGATGTCCTTGAAACTACAACGCCTGTATTTTCAATTCCAATACTTGGTACTGCTAACTGCGGGCCAGCTACATTATATGCGGAAGAGAACTTCCAGGGTTTCCTGCGAGTATCCAGTAAACTTGTAGGTAGGGCCAAACCAGCCGGTTTATATGCTGTTAAAACAGACGGCAGTTCAATGAATCGGGCTGAGGTAGGTAGGAAAAAGATAGAAGACGGTGATTTTATCATAATTGATTCTCGCGATAAGAATGTCCATTCAAATGATATTGTTTTAGCGATTGTAGATGGAAAGGCAACTGTTAAAAGGTTCATTGATGATAGTTCAAACGAACAGATAGTACTTATTGCAGATTCTTCATATAGTTACGACCCGATATATCTACATGCTACCGATGAATTCAATATAAGTGGTAAAGTTATAAGCATTATTAAAAAGCCTAAATTAATTAGTAACCATTAATACAAATAAAAAATGGAAAACAAAACACACAGTGAACATAAGTACCCCCTGCCGCTAATAATCAATGGCAAGGAGTATAAATGGGACCACCAGTATATAAAAGGCGAGCAAATTAAAAAGCTTGGAGAAATACCCATAAGCGATGAGCTTTTTCTTAAAGTCAAAGATGGCTATAAGGATGAACTTATTAAGGATAATGAAGAAGTAGATTTAGCTAGACCAGGCATTGATCACTTCTATTCAAAGAAACCGCAGATTATAATTTTTGTCAATACGCGAGAAGAACACTGGCATGAGGCTAAAATTACATATGATCAAGTTGTAAAACTAGCCTTCCCTGACTATAATCCAAACAACCCAAATGTTGTTTACACAGTCACATATAAAAGAGGCCCCCATCAGAATCCAGAAGGTTCAATGGTAAAGGGGGAATCTGTTTTCGTACAAAATAAGATGATTTTCAATGTCACAAAAACTGATAAATCTTAGTCCTGACTTAAAGAGGCTCAGAGATGAGGGATACACCGTCGCTATAAAGGGCGGGTATCTCTTCGTTTCAGATATTCCTTACGTCAACGGTAACAAGGAAATAAAGATAGGAACACTTGTTAGTGAACTTGACTTGGCAAGTAATACTAGAACGGCTATCCCAAGTACACATGTCATAAAGTTTATTGGTGACTATCCATGTAATAATGATGGTAGTATGATTACCGCAATCCACAATTCAACTATTAATCAACAGATATTGCCGGGAATTATAGCGCAGCATCAATTTTCATGCAAGCCGAATCCACCATATGCGAACTATTATGAGAAGATTACTCGCTATGCAGAGATTATCTCAAATCCGGCAAAATCGTTGAATAGAAATTTAACAGAAAAGCCATTCAAAATCGTTCATGATGAGGATGAAGAGTCTGTGTTTCAGTATTCTGACACGAACTCAAGCAGGGCAAACATAAGTGTCATTAGCTCAAAACTACATGGCCAGAAGATTGCCATAGTAGGCTTGGGTGGTACCGGTTCTTATATATTGGACTTAGTGGCGAAAACACCTGTAAAAGAAATTCATTTATTCGATGGAGATGAGTTTATTCAGCACAACACTTTCCGTTCTCCCGGTGCAATCTCAAATGATACGCTGGAGGCTGGTGATATTAAGAAGGTGCCTTATTTTAAAGAAATATACAGTAAAATGCATAAGGGAATTATTGCACATCCATATAAAATCACTGCGGAAAATATTACAGAACTGCAGGGCATGTCATATGTTTTTATTTGTGTAGACAAAAACTCTGTCAGAAAATTAGTAATGGAATATTTGCTAAGCATCAGTACTCCTTTCTTAGATACAGGAATTGGGGTGAATGTCGTTAACGAAAAACTAACGGGACAGTTAAGAGTAACCGCCGCAACGCCTGTCAAAAATGATCACATTTCTAACAGAGTCTCAAGTGAAGACGTTGAAGATGTTAATGAGTATAGCACCAATATACAGATAGCAGAATTAAATGCATTAAATGCAACGTTGGCCGTAATTAAATGGAAGAAACTTAGCGGGTTTTATCATGACTTAATTGAAGAACATGATTCTACTTACGTTATAAACACTTCACAACTTTTAAACAATGATAATACAGCATAGGTTTGTTGAACAAATTCCAAGAGAATTGGAAGATGGAATTCTTTATATTTCCATGGAATTCGGCTCTGCAATGCATAAGTGTATTTGCGGGTGCGGTTATGTAGTTGTTACGCCATTTTCACCCACTGACTGGCGGTTGATATACAATGGTGAGACAGTTTCATTAGAACCTTCAATTGGTAATTGGAGTTCCGAATGCAAATCACATTACTTCATCACAAACAATAAAGTAAGAATGTCCAGATTATTTAATGAAAAAGAAATAAAGGAAGTAAGAAAGATTGACAGACAGAATAAGAAAAAAAAGAAAAAAGAGCGGCGCAAAAAAAGATAAAATTTGAACTCATTATGCATAAGATTATTCAACATCTTTATTATAATAGCAATGGCCACTGAAAAGGGGAAAAACAGCATTGATAGAAAACCAGATACTCTATTAAATTGTATGAAGGATGGTCGAGAATACGAATCTATTGTCAAGTTTAAGGATAAGGAGCATATCGATTTTGGTCAGGAACTTCAGAAGGCTATTGCAGAGATTAAGGCAATCAGAGGAAGGGAGATAATTTGTTATGCAGGAAATGTTTTGAAAAAGAACCTTAAAAAAAGTGTATCCATTGATAATGACGACGACCTCCCATTCTCCGAAATGATTAACTCATTGCCGTCAGGAACAGAAGAACTCGACATTATCCTAGTAACAGGAGGTGGATCTGCTAATCAAGTGGCCAAATTTGTAGACAAACTCAGAGGCAAAAGAGTTACATTTTTAATTCCGAATATTGCAATGAGTGCAGGGACAATATTTGCCTTATCGGGTGATGAGATTATCATGGGGGCAAATTCGTACCTTGGGCCAGTAGATCCACAAGTTGTTGACAAGGATGGAGCGATGGTATCAGCTCAAGTTATCTTGAATGTTTTAGAGGTTATCGAGAGAAGAATGGTAGATGCAGAAAACAATAAGATGCCACATCGGAGAACTGATATTCATCTGCTTAACAATATAAATCCTTATCGCGTTGGGGTTGCCCAGAATTCGACCGATTTGATTATCGGAATGCTAGTGGATTACCTGGTTAAATATCGATTAAAAAACTGGTCTCCTCATCCTGATAAAAAACCTGCAATACATTCTGAAAGGGTAAAAAAAGCCAGGGAAATTGCTGAGAAATTTTGTAATCACTCTATATGGAAATCCCATGACAAAGGGATTACAAGATTAGAAGCATATGAACTATGTGATTTAGAGATTACTGCAGTTGAGTCGATAACTGGGCTTGAGCGTGCGTTTAGAAGATTTTGGGCGTTGCTTTATTATACGTTCAAGAGTACACATGTCAGGAAAATCTATGGCACAACAACTAATTATTTCATTGCTGAATCATAGCGATTATATTATTTTTTGATATTCTAACTTTAACGCAGGCATCATAACATGAATTTTATCACCTATAATGTTCTTGTCTTTCCAATCATTACCTGTAATAATTTTTCTACAATTATCCTCTCCGCATCTACAGGATAGTTCAAATTTTGGACTTGACTCAGCTAGAGCATAATCGTAAGTAAGTTCTTCATCCACCTCAATACTTCGTAACGCAATAAAGTCGCCTACCTCATCAAAGCCTACATTACCAGTGCAAGAGTGGTTCATATACCAATCTGGAGTAATCCTATTGAAATCATTATTGGGAGGGGGATAAAAGCCATCGGGCGTTCCAACACAGAAATCATTAATTTTTGTTTTAATTTTTGTGTCTACCTTACTAACTTCACTCCACGGAACCAACAATTCCAAATCATCAAGATGTATACCTTCGGCAATTACTTCTCCTTTTTTAAATTTCTTAATCGTAAATAATCCTACCCCATCAATTGTTGAAGGCCTTAGCTCAATATTGACTTCTTTAAACTTAATATCAATAATCTCCCCGCGGAAAAATCTTCTGAATTGATAAAACAGTTTCATGCCACCCTTAACATCGGGTTCCGCCTCTATTTTCCCTTCTAGCTCCTGAAGGTATTCATGATAAGAATGCTTGTTTGTAAATAATAACCAAAAAAAATTACTGATCCATTTCCATGCGGAAAAGCAATAAAGTATTAGAAAACCTATCCAAAGAAAAAAATGTTGCCAAGTGAATTCAAGAACACTCCTCCCAAAGAATTTCATAAATATTCCGGAGAATAATCCCCAAATAAGACTTGCTACGGCAAGATTATACGATACATAGCTATATACAAGCTTCTTTACATCGCTTTCATCTAGAGCATCGGTTATTTTTTCCGCACTATAAATAAAGAAAATAATAGAGAAGAGTAAAGGTATATCAAACGTTAAGCATGAAGCAAAAGTGAAATCCTTCTCGGACAGGGCATAAGTCAGGAAAACACCTGAAACTGCAGCTAATATAGAGTATAGAACCAAGATTGGTTCTACTCCCTTTTTCCAAGGAGGTTCTGAATTACGATGCCTACTTTTCACTAAATATTGGGATTTATGCTAAATATTAGTTCCTGTGAATTTAAGCATTTAGGCAATATAGCTTCTGGATGTTGTTGATCCTTCGGTGGAAAGTTCTTCGTTTTTTCTATAGTACAATTTCTGGCCTCTTGTTGTATTTCGCTAACTGTTTTGAATGGACCTGTTATATTTCGAGCAGCTTTTAACAAACATTGTGTATAGATACCTCCAGTAGGAGTGTCATTTGACGTTTCATTCTCTGCACAAGAATATAGGCTGATTTGTTGAGGGATTGCCTGCATTATTCGCTTTTCATATTTTTCTCTTAAGTTAAATTCTGAAAAATTTAATGACTTCGATTCAAATATTGCACTTGTGCTTTCTGATACACTTCTACAACAATCAAAAATATTTACTTGCCTGGAAGCAATATATTTTAATTTGGACTCTTCAATTTCTTCGCCATAGCTATTCAATTCTAATACAGTTTCTCTCTCCAAGCCTCCATGACCACTGAATATAACTATCAAATAATCAAGTGACTCCTTCTTTAACTTATCAATCATTGCTTCAAGCTCAGATTTACGAGGATTCATTGTTGAAATTATTTCATCAGAGTTCCATTTACCTCCAACCTGACTCTTAAAAAAGTCTCGATAGCTATTTAAATCAATCTGAACTCCATTTAAACCTCGGTTGTTTCCAATTAATAATACTTTCTTTTTCATTATAGTTTATAAATTTAAGTTAAATAAATTTGATAAATTCCTCTCTTTTTAATTTTGATAATACTTAACAGAATCTGCACATTGTTGGGCCCAAGATTTATCTTTCTCTAACTGATCACTAGCGTTTCTTATTTCTTCCCTCCTTGTGCTAGGCATCCTAAGAAAGTGATATTCCTTCACATTGGAAAGAGTTGCATTATCATTGTCTACATTAGCCTTTGCCTTCTGTAATACCCCTTGCCAATAAGCCAATTTTTGTTTTCTTATTGTTTCCGGTATATGACTATTTTTTGTGGCACTATTTGAGGGTTCTTCGGCAGAATTGCTTGGAAAGTTGTTTACCAAGGACTGAGATTGGTTCATATTTACCTTTATCGAGATTAAACCACCAGTGTTACTATCATATCGAAAGCCTTCACGCTTTATCGCTTTCCTTAATTCTTTATAGTCATCATGTAAAGCGTCATACTTAACAAGTGCCATGCTGTCGCCTTTACGATGAATTGAATTTAATTCTAGCATGCCGCCCTTAAGTGAGTCTATCTTGCCATCTCGTATATCTTGTTGATACCCATCATACTGTTCCTTTGTAAAAGAAGCACAGATAAAAAGGAATAGAACGATATAATATGGATACTTTTTCTTTAGAAACCTCTGTATAGGGCCTCCATGTCCATTCTCTGCTATGTCTTTGAAGGCAGATATGGCAAATGTTACGATTAGAAGTATAGTTGTAATTTTCAACGAAAAACAGTTTATTGTTTCTGGTACACCAAATTCATGCCATTAAGAGTAATCATTAGCTCCTTATTGGCGGTAAGTTGAAGTGGGACCTGCATATTATTATTTAGATAGAGGATGAACTGATTATCCGTATTCGTTTTTTGAATTCTGAACCTGGTAGAGCCTCCATCAAGGCTTGCCAGCAAAGCAGAAAGTGCGCCAGTAGATTGAATGACTGTATCACCCGATACAGTAAGTTGGTTCCCCAGGCCACGGACATTAGAATTTAAACCTTCGAGAAACCTTAAAAGTCCTTTATCAGGTGATTTTTCCAGCACATACGAGCCCTCTGGAATAACTATTGTAGTTGAATTATTAAAGAGATTAGTTTTGAAATATAGTATTGCACCAATTCCAGCAATTAAAATAGGAATTAATAACCATACAGCTCCACCGCCGCCTTTCTTTTTGATACTTTGAGGTGCCCCACAATCAGGGCATGCAGTAGCTTCGTCGCTAATCTGCTTTCCGCACGCGCGGCAATGAACTAATGGCATGACTACAGGTTTAAAGGTCAGTTTACCTAATTAACAATTTATTCGTAAATTATGTTCGCCTCCCACCTGTAGATTGGTCGACAAAAAGCACTCCAACAAATATATTAAAGTTTTTGAATTTCAGCAGTATTGAATGAAGGCACAAAAATTAGCCCATAAATAGTTTGGAAAAATAATTTTTACTACCCCGGAGCTTGCAAATATTTTACTATTTATAGAATGATAAAATAGGGCTATCTATGGAACCAGGTGAAAATATAATGCTTAGAAAATTAATACGCGAGACTATTGAAAATATGGTAGCCGGGGACAGCCCAACCCCTCATAATATTAAGGATATAGAATCTGCACTTGCTCATAGTTATTTAATGCATATTAGTTCAGACTGTGATAAATACTTGGAAGAACTGAGACAGCTAGAACTAAAAAGAACTCGAACTATCTAAACAGGTATACATGTTGCCCCTTTGAGTAGTTCTTAGCTGGTTTATAGTCAGTAGAAAATCCTAATCCTTTTAAATAATTTATAACTTCATATATATCCGTTCCATCATCATCTATATTATATGATAGAATGCTTCCATATGTCTTTGGGTCAGGTGTTATAATTCCTGCATGCCAATCCTTATATGGATTATTTGGTCGCTGAATATTAAATTCGTGTAAGATCCGAATTGCACATATCCGATTCTTCAGAAAGATATTAAAGTTTGTGTAGCCAGAGTCAATATTGGTTAAAGCTTCAGTTTTAGATAAGCCCACAGCAGGAGATATAATATGCTGAATAGCTTGTGAAATATTGGTGTTAATTTCTTTAGTATAATTTGAAATTTCGTCCCCCGAAAATGCGGTAACTATTTCATTTACGTCTGGTCTTTTGAGAGCATCTTCTAATTCAGCCATGTAAAATCGTTTTAATTGTTAGTAGTAATAGGTATTTATTTAAAAAAGCTCCGGCAGGATAAATAGGATTTATTGAATGATGAGCTTTCCGGCGGCTAATGCTTCCCCTTTTCCAGATAGTATTCTATAAAGGTAAATACCTTCAGGCTGACTAGATAAATCAATTACGAATTGGTAATTACGAGCAAGGAGTTGATTGGAATACACTTTTTCTCCAAGTTCATTATATACTTCAATCACCTCATTCTCTTTTTCGGATTCTTGCTCTACTGTGAATACACCGTTGGAAGGATTCGGCCATACTTTTACTTCTTCACTATTACTTTTCACTTCATCCACTCCCAGCGGCCCCGTCCACATGGCAATATAACTGAGCGGTGTACTACCACTATTGGTAAATTCTCCGCCAGCGTATAATGTAGAATCATAGACACATAATGCCCAATTTATTGTGGTTTTAGTACCGCTTAGGCCCGCACCTATTGGGTACCAATTGGAGCCATCCCAATAGGCAATTTCACTTGCGGGTTTGCCGCCTGCACTGTCAAAATATCCAAATGCAACTAATTTTCCATCATATACTGTTAAAGCTTGTGTCATATTATTTAATCCGTGGCCAACTGAATCCCACTTTGTGCCATCCCATACAGCTATATTATTCACGGCTATGCCCCCTGCTGTTGTAAATTGCCCTGCTGCGTATATTCTACCATTATATACACATATAGCAAACACTTGTGTAAAGCCACCACTAATTCCTGATCCTAAGGAATCCCACTTTGCTCCATCCCATGAAGCTATATTATTTGCCTGGTTTCCTCCCGCCAAGGAAAAATCACCGCCAACATACAACACATCATTATAGACCGTTGAACACCAAATTGGGCTATCTATACCTGTACCGACAGAATCCCAAATTTTCCCATTCCATTTGGCAACATTATATATGCTTTTGCCATTGATTGTGAAGCCAAAATTACCGCCCACATAAAGTTCTTTGTTGTAAATAATAGATGTTCTTACATTTTGCCCTGAAATGTTTGTAATACCGTTACCAACTGTGTCCCAGTTAATGCCATTCCATTGGGCTATGCCTTTGCATGATTTATTTCCCACTGAATCGAACTGCCCAGTTGCATATAATGTAGAATCGTATGTTGTTAAAGATTCAACACCATCATTAGTTACAAGCTTTATACCAGTTCCAACTGTATTCCATGAAGAGCCATTCCACTGAGCTATAAAATCTGCAGGTAAACCACCTGCATGATTAAAGGTACCACCAACATATAAAGTTCCCTGAAATATTGAAAACGCCAATGGATTATCATTAACCCCTCCACCTACATTTACCCACTGTGCATTTATGCAAAAAGTAAGAAGTAAGAAACAACTAGTAGCACAAGCCTTTCTCATGTAGTAAATATACGAAAAAAACGTTAAAAGGTTTTGTTATTTTTTACCTTACTATTATCTCTTTGTCGGCCTTTATTAGGCTTCCATTGTTATCCATTATTCTGTAATAATAAATACCAGCACTTAAATTACTTGTATTTATAGTTGTTAAAGTGCTTGTTAAGTTTTCACATTTTATCTCGGCGCCTAAACTGTTATATATACATATTGTTGCCGTTTGGTTTGGCTGTAGTTGTATTTCAACATTTAGCAATGTGCTAGCCGGATTAGGATATACCTTTGCTGAGATTCCCACAGGGTTGTTGTTTTGATTATCCGGCCTTATCATCCTATGCTCTACGCCTGATGTATCAACTCTTTCGCAAGTGTTTATGTATTTAGTTGTATCTACCTGGCTCAGCAATGCTCTTGCATTATATACAGCCATTCCATACTGCTCTGGGCACTCGGCGGCAATGGCCTGTAATGCCAACTTTTCAGTACTATCAGGATAATCCTGGCCATTAGCCTGCATGGTGAGCCATACATTATAAAATGCTTTATAAGTAGCTTCTTCCGAATCGGGCAGAATTATAGATGTATTCATTACCTGGGCGGCTGAAATATTGGGCACTGAGCCAAGGGGAGGCACTACATAGTTCACTATTTTTTCAATTTTACCCATATTGGCGGCTTCAGTACTGTCGAGAAAATTTTTCACAACAGCATCTGTGGCAGCCAATGAAGAATCTACTTGGGTTAAATACATAAACAATGAATATTTCGACTGCCATATAGCCGATTGTGCATAAGCATAGAAATTATATTTATCGGTATCATGTATTATATGTAATGCAACACTATCTACTAAAGGAATACTGTCCTTGAATTTTCCAAAACGGGGTGGCCTGCATAAGTAATTATCTGATGTATTTCCAGGGTTAAATCCTATCAAATTATATTTTGCAGATGACACATTATCCATACCTAATTTAGGGTACTGTGCAACACCAGATATTGTGGGGTTTACATAAAACACAGTTGTACCGGGAATATTACCAACCTGAACCCAAGTAGCCCATGGAGGCCCTGAAGATAAATTGCTTGGGAACCATTCGTTAGATGTTGCATAACCAGCAGGGTCTTTCTGTCCACCTATTGTTGTATTTGGATATTGATAAAAATAAACCCCATAGGCAGTGCCTGTTGAAGCCGGTGGCATGTACATATCATTTATATCAACCAGTGTACCGGGAGTCTGCATGCCTGAAAATAATATGCCATGATAAGGCCCCTGATTTACACCGCTTACGGGTTGTCCTAATTTATTACAAGTAATGACATTAGCTCCACCACCTTGTATAACATTTATACCATTCGTTGTTTTATTTGTGCCTGCATAATATACCCAGTTTTCATTCACAAAATCCTGTAACGGGTTTTTTAGGTGTATACCTTCATTATACCCAGGCACACCAACTCCACTAATTGTTATTGGCTGGTTATAAAAAATACTTGAGTTTTCAAGGTTTATAGTATAAATACCACTGGTAACCGTACTGATGGTATTATAGGGCCCAACATTATAAATTGTGGTTCCAATTCGTGTAGGTTCATTAATTTCTATGCCATAGTTAGCACTTCCGTTAGCAGCTGCATTAGCCGTGGTACCGGTAATGTCATTATTGTCCATTACAATTGTTGAACCTATATTGTTAAACGCATTGATACCAATAAAAAGATTGTTCACGGTATTGTATTCAACCGCTAGCCCTGTTATATTACGGTTGTTCTGCATATCAACTCCAATAGTTTTGCCATTATTAGTCGTACGCACATATGTGTTATAGGTAACACTGGCAACAACCCCACTGTATACACCTGTACCGATAAAACAATCTGTAAAGGTACATGGGAATGAACCGCCTACTGTAACACTGCCGCCAGTTGTAGCATAAACACCTGTAAATACGCCTTTAGGGTTTGAATAAGAAGTTTTCCACATATTAGTAAAGTCGCAATCTTTAACTGTAAGCCCACTGTTATTTGAATATATGCCACAATCCATATACTGGAAAGTATTAGTTGCAGATGAGCCATCAACAGTAATGGTATTCACTCCTAATATATCCATGCCATTTAATGAACAATAAGAACTATACGGAGTCAATAAAGAAACTACACTGGCTCCTAATGTTGTTGCATATGTAGAAAATGAATAACTGGAAGAAGTACAACTAAACGTTGTTCCAGAAACGCTACCAGGATGCGCACCGCCATAAGGTTCAGCTAATATACCAATATGGTTTTTATTAAACGTACTGCTCGTAACAGTATACTGCGCCCCATTTATTGAGACAATTGCATTTTTCGCGTCTTCAATCAGCGTATTATTTACAGTCACACTATTTCCTACAGTAGTCGCATCTACGTATATTCCATCCCACATATTATAACAAGCATGTAGATAGCAATCTTCAATATCAAGAGTATAAGCCGTACCACTTCTCACATTAATTCTGGCATTTGAGCCCAAGTAAATATCCATATTCTGTATAATCAGGTTAGCGTCAATAGTAAAAATACCATTGAAATCTATCGGAAAGTTTGTTGAACCGGCTCCGGTAATTGTATATGTATTTGTTAAAGTTGAATAACTTATTGTATAAAATGGAGGATCGGAAGAAGGGGTACTACCAAAACTTGACAAATAAAGGTTGTCGAACTCTAACGGTGGGTTACTACCTTGGCAATCAGCACAACCTCCTACCTCTAACGTATCAGTTGTCGAACATCCAGTACTTGAAGTAACAGTGCATATAATGTCACCTCCACTGGTGGTATTTGTCCATGTAGCTGTAATGGGACCTGTTCCTGAAGTAGGACTGACCGTACCATTGACAGCAGCCCATGTATATGATGAACCTGAAACTCCAGTAACAGAATAAGTACCGGAAACGCATTGCAGATTTGGTCCACTTATTGTTGGGGCAGGTGGAGATGTACCGACGTTAACTGTTACTGTCCCGTTACTTGAACATCCGTTAGCATCGGTAACTGTTACACTATAAGTAGTTGTTGAAGAAGGAGAAACAATAGGATCAGCTGAAGTAGAAGTAAAACCTAACGAAGGATCACTCCATGAATAGCTGCCGTTACAGCCTAATGGAAATCCGCTACAAGGTGGATTAAGCCCAACTGCTGTTCCTGTACACATTGTAATTGGGCTTGATGGTAAAGTCGGGCCAGGGTCAACGGTTACAGTTACACTTCCCGTCTCACAAGGTATATTATTCCCCCCAACACTAGCTTGTACGCTATAAGTAGTAGTAGATGTAGGATATACCGTAATAGAGCTACCCGTGAACCCACCTGGGCTCCATGTATAAATCACATTGGGTATACTTCCGGGGGTTGATGCTGTAAGCGTCACAGGCTGCCCAATACAAATAGTAGTTGGCGAGGCACTTACAGTTAAAGGCTCGCAAATAGCTGCATTAGTTGTATTCCAATAAGCACCAAAGGCGACCATGTTGTAACAATCACCTAGTGTCGAAATTGCATAATTTACAATACTTTGAGATGCAAATGCAATTGGGGCTGGTGAAATTTCCTGGTTCCACAAATATGCCGGGTCGCCTGGAAGTGCCCATGCTCCCGTAGTAGCTGTTGAAGAATTAATTCCATAGTTGTCGTTCCCACAAACCTCCATATCACCTGATATAAAAAATGCATTACCGTTACCAGTAGCGGCCCAAGGGAGTGTTATAGAATACTTTGCGGTACCTCCAGCCAGGCCTGATTGAAAATTCAGCCCCAGTACCAAATCATAATTACCTGTATAATTTGCACAAGGATCGGCATAAATAATAATAAGGGTTGCACCTTCTGCATCTGGCGAATTTGCCCCAGCCGCATAATTTGCAGGTGTTTCATAAGGGAGGCCGGTTATAGTATAATTGCCATTAGGAAGAAGAGGATTAATACAAGACTTAATGTCCGCTACATACGCACACGAATACGTGTTATTAGTAAAGTATGTAAACATCGCATTACTTGAATGGTCTGCCCAGCAAGTGGCAGCATCACTTATTGGAATTGTAGTTTGCGAAACGGTGACATGGGGGCTGGCAGCCGTATAATTGCTTCCTGAAGGGTTTGTCAGGCTAAAATTCTGCAATGATGCGGCAGCTACAGCTGCGTCATTAAACCCTACTGTTTCCCAGACTAAATAAGCACGGCAAATAGTTGCTCCCGGAGGTATAGTTGTAATATTTATTGTTCCCGTATTACCCGTTGAAGCAGCGATACAGTCATTAGCTACGAATCTGCCATGTATTGGCACAGATTTCATTGCATAATTAATTCCACAACCCGTGGTATCATAAAAATTATTGAAATTAATATTGCGAGATGGAATAATATATTTCCTGACTGTTAAATGGTATGCTGTATGAGTGGTACAAGTATTACAAACCCCAGTGCTTATTGCTATCAGGTAAGTGTTACCTGTAGTCAATGTACTATCAGAAAGAATCAATGTATCCTGTGAAGAACCTGTAACATTTGCTTGTTGTAATACTGTACCTCCGCAAGAAGCATAAATACCAATTCTGTGCACATTTTCCTGTGTACTTGCCAAATCAATTATTTGAACCTGGTCAGCTGTAGAATCCGCAACAAAAGAGTACCATTTTATTGTATCTGTTGTAATACTGTCAGTAATAGTAACAGGTAAAGAAGAAAGAGCAATGGCACTTGAACAATTTACCCCCGGGCAATAGCTTACAGGTACTGTATTTGTAGCAGTACACCCATCAGTTCCAGTGCCTGTTACGGTATATGTGGTAGTGGTAGTTGGAGTTGCCGTCACGCTTGCTCCTGTAGTAGTGCTCAAACCACTTGAAGGACTCCATGAATATGTACTTGCACCACTTGCAGTGAGAGTTGCGGTATTATATTCACACATGCCGGTCGAGGGTGTAACAGTAATAGTAGGGGTTATATTAACTGTTATAGCATCTATACCTGTTCCGCAAGTATAGGTATGTGAATTAACCCCATAAACTGTATAAGTAGTAGTTGCCGAAGGGTCTGCACTTACTGAACTGGAAGTAGTAGAACTTAAGCCTGTACTTGGAAACCACACATAATTACTGTAATTACTGGCGGCAATCATAGTACTGCTGCCATTACATATTATGGCCGAACTTGGAGATAATGACACTACCGGAGTAGCACTATTTGTAAGTTGGTTCTTCTGGCAATCTAAAATACCTTGTGTGGTGGTAAGCGTATTACTTACTGTTAACCCCGCATTCAAAAATAAGCTATCATTTGCAGCGGCTTGGTTTTCGGTAAGGTTATAAAAGGTAGGTGTGTTGCTGCCATTCAGTTGCTGGTTGGCACTACCGTTAAAGGTAACCGTGCCACTGCGTTGGGTAAACGTACCGTTATCGGTAAAGTTGCCGCCAATGGTTAAGCCATAATTGCTTGTGGTTACATCAAGGGTACCCACGCTTATCTTCAAATTATTTGTAACGGTTAGGGCCGCAGGTAACTTAGCTGTATTGGTATCAGATGTTGTAAGGTTATAGTAGGTAGTTTTCGGGGTTTTCATAGTGTACACAGAGTTACCTCCATATTCTATAGTATTCCCCGGTGCATTGGCATATAAAGTATCCTTACTGTTGGTAAACGATGAGGTTAATACTTTCAAATAAGCATTAGTATCGTTTATCCATACACTTGAATAAGTAGAGCCCTGGTTCGCTACCCAACCTAGGTCAGTTAATTTTATACTTCCTTTATTCCTTACTTTAACCGGCCCTCCCAGGCTGGTAGTGTTTAACTTTACCTGTCCTGCAACAACATTGGCCGATGCATCAATAACCTGGTAGGTTCCCTGGAACTGCAAACCTATATTTCCGCCGCCCCAGCTACCGCCGCCCGATATAACCGTCCCGTTATTCAAAGTAAATATGAAAGTGCCGGAAGGTGTTATTGTCCCGTTATTTATTAAAATGCCGGAAATAGTTAAATCTCCATAGAGTGTGGCTCCGCTGTTAACAATAACTTTATAAGCATAATTATTCGCGTCCACTGTATATCCCGAAGTGGTTGCAACAACAGCTGTATCAATAGGGCCCGGCACCAGGCCATTCACCCATGACGACGATAATAACCATAACGTAGCTGTAGAAGTGGAGGTTATTTTAAAGGCTGTAGGTGGCACCTTTTGAACTATGCTGCCACTAACCTTTATAACGGCAGTATCCAGAGTTGCAGTACTCTGGTGATTAATAACTGTACCCGTATGGCTCCAGCTACTCGTAAGAAACAAACTGTCGCCCGACATATTAAGTTCAGCACCTGAATTTATCGTTACCGAATAGGCTGAATAATTGTTAGGCATTGATTGTATGCCTGTACCCGCAATAACAAGGTTGTAAAAAGTATTGTTTTTAGGGCTCATTAGTATTATAGTCGATGAACTGCCAAATACTACTGTGTTTCCTGTGGCCGATGCATAAAGAGAGTCTTTAGCACCTGTAAATGAAGCGGCAGCAACACTTAAATAGGAGCTTGCAGCATTTTTCCATATAGAAGTATATGTACTGCCACTATTTATAATGTGCCCCAAATTCACGTCTGATAACGAAATGGATCCATTATTCGTAACGGTTATGGGCCCGCCAAGTGCATTAGTATTAAGTGTTATGCCACCGGTAGACTTACTTAAACTTACCGAAGCATCTATAGTTTGATTAGTGCCCTCAAATTCTATGGTTCCTGTATTTGACGACCAACTACCATTTCCTGAAAGCACTGTGCCACTGCTTGCTTTAAAATAAAGGATACTCGAACCGCCAACGCTTCCGTTGTTTGTAAGCAAACCATTTACATTAAGTGTATAGCTTATAGTAAGCGTGGCTGAACTGTTAATAGTAATATTCAAAACAGTTTCTGTGGTATTAACGGTAACGCTATATCCAGATAAAGTTGCAATAATGGCTGTATCGGTACTACCCGGCACCACCCCGCTACCCCATGTACCGGTTGAACTCCAGTTGCCGCCTGTTGAGGTCGATGTAATAACCCTGGCCTGGGTTGTTGTTGCTATAAGAGCAAACAGTAAAAAGTAAAGTATCTTTTTCATAGTATTTTGTGTTAGTGGTAAGTATTAATGCGATACGCCTATAAGGGTCAGGTACTTTTGAAGGTAGGGCGAAGCAATGCCAAAGTAATTGTTGGCCCTGTTCATGTATGTATTGTATAGGCTTGGGTTAGAAATCTGTATGGGCTGAGCTAGGTTAACCCAGTAATTAGCCATGCTGTTATACAAATCGCCTATGCCTTGGTTAGCTGATTTGTTAAGACTGTCAACAACTAACACTGCACTGTAGTCTGCCTGCATAGCAGTTATCATACTGGTATCATTTCCGGCTGCTGCATTGAACGCTGCCCATTGCAGTTGCGCGTCTTTCAATTTGGCTGTTGTGTCGGTTTGCGCCACCAATAATAAAGGCGCAAAAAATAATAGGCATAGCATTAGTTTTTTCATGGATGTTGTTTTAAGTTTCTGTTTTTATATCATTTTTTACAAATAATCTCCCATCAAACAATCAACCCATTTTTTGAAACGGAAATAAGCATTCCAACTATTAAGTTGTGTTCACGCCTGTAGTCCGTGATGTTTCTGCTTTAATACCTTCTCCTCATAAAGGCAGGAAAGCTTATACTCTGGCTCTCTTCTAAACTATTTTCTTTTACCTATCGGTGATTATGGTCGTGGCAAATATAATAACGATATTTAATTCTCCAAATTAATTGATTGTTAATTAATTGGTTAAGGTCGAGTGTATACTATGAATTAAACTCTTTTATCAGGTCTGATAGGTCTATTTCTAAAACGTCGGCTAATTTATTACACCAATAAAGTGTAGGAGTTATTTCGCCCCTTTCAAGCCGTGATATATTCTGGGAGTTGTTACCAAGATGGCTTGCCATCATTGACTGTGACCAACCCTTCTCTTCGCGTTTCTTCTTAATAAACTTCCCGAAACGCTTATCAAATGCCTTATTTAGTTTCGTTTTTTCCATGCCAATAACGAAACTGATGAATTCTCTTAAATACACTATAACCGTATACGGTTATATTCTTATATTTGCATAAAATTCAAAATCATGAAGAAATCAAATATTATAATCGCAGCCTTATTATTTATAGGGCTTGCAGCCTTTGGGCAAGCAAGTACAATACCATCGAAAACCTTAACACTAGTTAGAGGAGATTATTACGGCAGAAGCAAGGAGTACGACTTGGTTTTCTTGGGCGATAAAAAGGACACCATATATTATACACAGTATGACTATTCCGGATCTACATTTTATCAAGGCGCATTTGAGTTTGGTCCAGCTAAAACATCTAATGCCGGATCTAATCCAACAGCAAATAAAAAGATAATGGCCAAGTACTTAAACAAGAAATATATAATGCATTACAAGATTGACGAAAATAGCCCCAAAGACACTATAATATCAAAAATTGAACCTATTAAGTAGGCTTAACAATACAAACAGTATAAACTTTAAAACAACTTTAAAATGAAAAGGACAGCGTTAATTTTAATAGTTATCATATTCATTGCAGGATGCTCCAGTCACGACAATTTTGTCGGAGCCTGGGTGCAATATATAACTCCGGATACTAATACTAAAGATGGTTTACACAATGCCAGATTAGCTGCCGCCAAACATGCTTCGCAGGACACCATAAATATAAGCAAGATTGACAAGGTGCAATATTTGTTTAAATTCCCACAAAGCAATTTTACAGGTATTTTAGATGGTAATGTCATTGGTATTGATGTTGCCAGCGAGGGTCATATCCTGGTTAAGTATGATAAAAATTCGGACCATCTTCTTATTGGGAAAGAGGGCGGTTCTATGCAAGAGTTTAGAAGGGCAAAATAATAGTACATAAATAGCCCGGAAAAGCGGAAATATTACGAATTTGAAAGTATTATATTTTCTACAGATTTACTTTTCGTCTACTTATGCCTTCAAAAACAAAACCCCCAGATGACATCCAGGAAATAATCGCTGATTGGAAGGACCTGGATTTACTAAAAGAGCAATTCATCAGTGCCTTTAAAGCATTTAAAATACCCGTGCCTAAGACCTTAAATAAAAATATTTATGCATGCACAAATATCGATAACCTTGTTGAAGCACTGATCGCGAATTTTAAGAGCAATGGCGTCAATTGTTATTCTATGCCCTCGTCTGAGGGCTCAGATACATATGGCTTCTTCATCACTCGCAGTAAACTGAACAAAATGGAACTACTTGATTTAGAACGCTATTAATTAAACCTAAGCTGACGATTTGTTGAAAGTATTAATAAATAAATAGCCTGGAAAAATGAAAAAACGGAGATAATGAAAATATTATACTTTTTACACTAAAAATAAATTTTAAAAACTATTTTAGAGATGGTGCTTGTCAAAAATATGGAATCAACTTTAAATATAAATGATATTGTGGTTGTAAAGAAGGAATACCAAAAAAAGGTTTCTATACTACCTGGCACAAGAATGTTTATTGCTGAGTTGAAAGAATATGGGAATATAAGGACTATTTGGGTAGATGAATCAATAGTGCCTTATTCGGCAATTTTTTATGGCGATATGTTAAGAAAGATAGGAAAAATCAACGGGGCCTAAAAGCACCAAATCTCGGATCAACTACTGTAAGTTCGCTTAATTCAAACTCGTTTCCTTTAGGCTCATTTCCGACAAGCCATTCACAAGTTGCAGTACATTTCAAAATTGATACTACGGTCATCCTTGGCGAATTAGACTTACCTCTTAAATACACAAAATCGCCTTCAGCTATATTATCCGGGTTATTATCGCACATCGTTAAGTCAGATAGGTTTTAAAACAAATTAAATATCTTTAATAATATCAACCAAACTAATCTTTAGTTTTTTTGAGATCCTCCTATAAGTAATTAAGGAGGTAGGGCTCTGGCCCTTCTCAATTCGCCTGAAATGATGTTTGTTAATCCCGATTTTATCCGCCAATTCTTCCTGGGTAATTCCTAATTCCTTACGTCTAGAATGAATCCTTTCACCCAGGGAAATTAGGAATATACGCTCTTCTTTAGAAATTTTATCCATTTGAAAACCAGTATTTTGTATTTCTATAAGCTACATATATGTAACCTTTTTCTAATTCTAACGTATAAGGGTTTGTAAAGCGAATTTAGTATTATTAGTTTTTGCAAAGTAAAAAATCTTCTTTCCTGGCACTGGAATAAAGATTGTATCTGAAGTCCTATTAATAACCCTAAAAAAATGGTCATGAAAAAAGGCTTGCAAATTAAGTGCCCTGAATGCGGAGCCTCTATCCTTGTTGGAGATCAACTTAGAGAGGCTGTTCGAAAGGAGTTCTTGTTAGAGATTAAAGGAAAGGAGAAGCTAATTACTGACTTAAAGGACCGGCTTGAAGAAGCTCTACGCAAGGCAAGCCAGATGCCAAATCAAGTAAAAGGAGAATTAATGGAACAATCCATAATGGATGTATTGCGAAGTGAATTCCCCGATGACGAAATAACACAAACCGCAAAAGCAACCAATGGCGCCGACGTCTTACAAACCGTGAAGTTACCTAATGGTAAGGTATGCGGTCAGATTTATTATGAGTCGAAAAACACCAAAAGTTGGAGTAACGACTGGATACCGAAATTAAAAAATGACAACTTGAGTACCAAAGCAAATGTCATGGTGCTTGTTACTTTCGCATTACCGAAGGGTGTTCAACAATGTAAGTTAATTGACGATGTTTGGGTAACAAGCTTTGAATACTTCAAGGATTTTAGTTTTGTGCTAAGATATAGCATGATTAAGCTCTTTATATTTATGGAAACCCAGGAATATAAGGAGTCCCAAAAGGATGAACTATTCAAATATATAACTGGAGACGGCTTCAAAAGCATTTTTGAGGCGATGCTTACCGGCTTTCTTGATATGCGTGCTTCCCATGATGCGGAGAAGCTTAAAATCATGCATCTGTGGAAGGAAAGAGAAAGGATTTTTGATCAAATATTTGTAAATGCAATTGAACTTCACGGTTCATTGAGATCTATTGCCGGGTCAGCAATAGGCGAAATACCAATGCTCGAGCTTCGCAAGGCCAACTAGCAACCAATTTATTAAGATATAGCATGGGGATTTAAATAATCCTTAGTGATGCTATTGTCTGAATTGTCATAGTGCCATCGCGTTTAATAATGCGATTTGACATGAAAGACGCTCCCCATGCTTTTTTCAGATTTATCTAACAAATCTAAAATTATAACACAATGAGAACATTTATTAAAAACGCAACAAGTGTACTTGGTCAGGAATTAATGGCAGTGTTTTTGGAGACATATGGTGACGATGAGCAGGCTTTGCGTGAAATAGTCAGTGAAGCCATCAAAGCTTTAAAGTATGCCCGGGAAAGTTTTGAAATCCAGACAGACTTTTTGGGAAATGATATCGAGGAAGCAGCTTAATCTAAACCAACATTTACATGGCGAAAGACTACAAAAAAATATACGAAGAGCAGGTTTTTGAGAGAAATATAAAGACTTTAATCAACAGGCTTGGTCAGTATAATTGCATAAAGCCCGACGGGAATCTTGACGAGGTTTTTATGCTATCATACCTCGTAAGAAACAGCAAACCAACAGCAGAAGCTTACAAGAAGCTGAACACCGCGTTTGAAGAGCTAAAGAAAAATAAAGCGTTTGAAGACTTCAATCCGCTTGTTAAAGAGTCGACATTAAAGAACATTGAATTTTATGGCGATTACCTCGTCAGGCCCGCAAAATCAGAGGTGAATAGTCGGTTTGATAATATTTTTATCGGCACAATCATAAAGCTGCCGAAGAAATCAGCATCTGATTATTTTCCCGGCGAAGCATGGAAGGCATCACTTGAAGATCCATTTAAAGTAGGCGACAAAATATTATACATCTGTAAAAGCAACATTATCTTGGATTTTGAATGCCTGCACCTGGTCACATGGTTTACCGGTAAAATACTAAATCATAATAATAACGTTCAATAACAATGAAGATGGATACATATTATTTAAATACGTTGATTTGTTTCTTTCGGTCTCAATTAGATTTGGATTTCGTAGCAATCCGTGATGTTTTGAATATTGTGGATGATGAACTAACGCCAGATAATGAAAAAAGAGACATGATTATGGCTACTCTTCGCGGGTATGGTTTAAACGAGTGTAGTTATAGGCATGGTAGATTTTCGCCAGCTGAAGATCGGAGCCCGGCGGAATATGATTCTGATAAAGTTCACAATGTTATTTCGTATCCTCTTCACCCGATCCGATTCCCGGTTTTGAATGGAACAATCACCGTAAATATTCCATTAAACTGATCAGGTATCTGCTCAAAAACCACCCGTTTTTCCCAAAAACCAAGAAAACTCAGAAATATCGCGAAAATTTTATTGCCTGGTAATCAGCATTTTAAACAAACCCCAAATTATATTTTTTGGTTTTGACCCTTATCAGGTAAAACCAAGCCAATGAAAGTAATCTATTCAAACAAAAACATATCTCCATACGGAGGTATCCTGCCAATTCTTAAAGCGATAAATGATTGCGGAATTCCAAATGTTATTCGTAGAACTTTAGGTGTTAGAGCACAACAGGCATTATACGGTTATGAAGACGTTTTCTTGGCTTGGGTTTTAACCACTTTATGTGGAGGAATGAGGCTTGATCACATAACGAACCTTAAAAAGAAGCTTAGAATTATACCAGGATTAAAGCTACCCAGTCATGACACACTTGGCCGGGTAATGAAAAAGCTGGCTACCGAACAGAGGGCTAAGGAAATAGTTTCCGGTTCAGGAAAGAAGCAGCATATGCATACGAACCTATACAACGAAAATGATAAAATGAGTGAAATGCTCATTAAAGTTACAAAGCGAATTGGTGCTCTTGAAGTAGGACGCAAATATACCTTGCATATTGATTCTACCTTTATTGAGACGAATTGTGCCACTTCTCATAAGGATAGCAAGTACAAAAGGTATGGATATTATCCAATGGTTTGCCTGATTGACGATATGCCGGTATACATTAGCATGCGCAATGGTGACGTGAACGCCAAATTTCAACTTAAAGAGTGTTTGGAGAGGTGTCTTGACCTACTTGCAGCAAATAATATCACTATATCAAGAGTGATTATTGATAATGCAGGATATATTGTAGAGGTAATGAAAATGCTTACTGATAGGGGTATTGCATTTAATATCCATATGCAGTATAATTCTTATTATAAACGTATGGTAAAAGAATTGGATAAGGTTATGAATTGGGAAAAAATTGAATTGGAAACCGCTTATTTTGTTAGGGATTGCGAGGTGGGTGATTTTCATTATACTCCAAATGAGTCCGAATATGCTTATAGGATAGTTGCGGCAAGAGAATACACGAGAAGAACAAAGATAAATAGAGAGAATAGAGCAGAAAGGGTGAGAAGAAAAAACGTTGAGGAGCACTTCAGTAAGCTAGAGAAAAATAAGCCAGGGATTGTAAAACGCTATTCTAAACCATATGCCTTAGGAGAATGGAGCCTACATGATAAGTATAAAGTTAAACTTATAATTACTAATGATATAAAAACTTCGCCAAAGGACTTGTTACTTGAATATAATCAAAGAGGTGCAACAGAACGACAATTTGACGCGATGAAAAATGACTTTGGCTGGCGTCTTCCGCCATTTATGAAAATGGAACAGAATACTGTATTCATGATTGCAGCAGCTCTTGCCAACAATATCTTCAGAGGTATATTGAAGCGATTTAAGAAGGTGTTTAAGGAACTTAGATTGGAGACAAGACTACCCGAGTTTCAATTTGTATTTATTGAAGTTGCATGCCAGCTTGTTAAAAAAGATTTCTATAGGTATTTCCATCCCGCGTTTGACTACGAAAAATTAATGTAGTCTGATTTTCTATGGGGTGGTCCGTCCGTGCTGATGCTACGGACTTGGTGGCGTTTTAAACTATTCTACAATATTTAGTTCTCTGCCAAGTTTCTCGCTCAAGTCTTCAATATTGTCACTCAATTGTTTATATAACAAATATGCCCCATATAAGTCTTTGTGTCGTGTAATAAATGCATGAGTAAAATTGTCTCTATATCTCGCTGTAATATGACCTCGCCCAAATTTATATCCCCCATTAATAAACTCAGATAACGTAGAAATAGCAGTATAAATCTGGATTACATAAACGTCATTTCTAAATGATGAATATGCAATACAATTCAGTTCAATATGATTTTTGATCCTATATAAAGTTTTGAACCTATCAAGGTCTTTATTGCTCAAGTTTACTCTTGAAGAAAAATTCACATCTTTTAAAGATTTCAGTTCATTTAATTCATGATAAAGTTCAATCTTCCTTTCGCTTTCTGATTTTTCATAATTTTTCTCATATTCCCGATTAACTAAATCAATTGCATGATTAATTCTAGAGCCAGGGCCTTCTCTAAACCACATTTCAATTAATCCTAAGCTTTTTACTTCAGTAATATTACTTAACTCAAGTCCGATAGCCAATACAGGAATATCTATGTTCTCACTAATATTAGAATTTTCAATCCAAGCAGACATGTATGGCTTTTTGGATCTAGGCTCATTTTGCATTATCCTTAATGCTCGACTATTATCTTTATTTATTAGACTATAAATAGGATTTCCATTCAGTGACACCTCTCCATTACCATCAGTATTATCAAGCCATTCGCGGTAATTATTCGGATTGTCAAGAATATTATTAATTCTTTTCTTCCAATGATTAATTGCTTGGAAGTATTTTTCCTTTGATTCTGTAAAGCCCTTATTTCTAAATTGAATAGTTGTCATTTCTTTAATATAAATGCAGTTCCTGCATGTATCTCCAAATCAACTCTGTCTCTTCGTGCATTAGGGAAAGAGCGTCTATAGGCTTTATCTACAACAGTAAAACCTCCATTTTTACTCATAGCTGTAATTTCTTCTGAACACATTTGAAACCCAGCACGCCTTATCATCATCTCAGTTTTAGGTATTTTGTTTGATAGCGTAGTTAACAGATGATTCCCTAAATCCAGAGTCAATGGTTTAGGTTGGCTCCACGGTTCAGAATCATTACATCCAGTTCCCTGAGCTTGGAAACGTCCTCTGTGACTATTTATTACTGGTTTTGCTTCTTTTCTAGGCATAATAACGTAAAATGGTACGTTTTAGTATTCAAATTTAATGTTTTTTGATAAATATCCATAAAAACCAAAAAGACTTGCGTAATTAAGGCAAAAGGTAACAGATTTTAAGCACGATGAATTTGAAAATCAGCAGTTTAATGCTAAATAGGCCCCCAAAGTGTTACCTTTCTAATAAAAGCAATTGAAAAACAGTGAGTTATCAAAAGTGACCGCCTTAAAACGGCAATATTTGACATGTTTTGGCAACGTTTGGCAATCAAAAACTAAAGTTGAATGTAAATCATGACGCTTTGGTAATGACATGCTTTCTACTCTTTACCTCACCCCTGACGCTCCGGTCGGTGCAAGTTCCCAAGTCTTTTCAATATCCCAGTTCGAGCGCACATTAATAGACTCGCTGTAATAGAAAACTTTTTCAGCCTGTGTGCCTTTAAGGTAATTGCCCGCATCCCACTTACCGTTATTATTATCATCCTGAATAATGCGTACCCTGTATGTTCCGGGTAAAAGCGCTTCGTAATAAATGGTTTTATTGTCCTGTAAAAAAGTTTGTTTGTAAACCATGTTTTTATCGTTGAGCAATTGAAAAATATAGTGTCCCTGTTTTCCCACTTTTACATGAAACTTTAAGCTTCCGAAAAAGGTAGGTTCAAGTATCCTGAATTTTGTAATGCTTGTGTCGACTGTATTGCCATACATATCGGTAAAAGCGCCAGGCAGCAGGGTTAATTTGTAGGAAGAATCGCTGGCAAAAGGCTGTGCAGGTTTAATAACAAAACCCAATGGAAGCAGAGAAGTGTCGGCAGTAAACTTTAATGTATCATGCCCTTGGGTGAGCCTCACCTTGCTCATGTTATAAGCCAGTACAGGGCTGTTAAACGTAAATAGTATCGGGTCATGGTAATCGAAACCGCCGCTATGGTCATGCGCATTATTGCCGGCTACTAATTTAACTGGCTTGGCTTTTTTGTTCAGTGAGTTTTGGGTATTGTTGGGGAATGAATGCACAAAAGCGGTGTCGAGTATTTTATTATTTCGGTAAACAATAAAGCGCAATGAATCGAGCACAGGGGTATTGAGCCAGTAAAATACAGTATCTCTTGTAACTGAATAATGAATATAGGTATACGGCTTTTTATCTGAGGCCATATTTAAATTCTGTATTGAAATACTGTCAGCCGGTTTGTTAAATGCCAGCATAACCTCGCCACGGTCCTTCACTTTTGCTTTTAACATTCTGAGCTTCGCTTCCTCCTCCATAAATACCTTAAAGTTGACTGTGTCATTCTGTTCAATATCAATGTTGCCGCTTTTAAATCCAATTTGTTCTGCGTAGGGATGATAGAGGTAATCGCCCTGTGGAACAGCAAGGGCAATGGCCCTGTAAGTGCCTGCTTTTATGTTCTCAATACGGTATGTGCC
>Ga0206807_1031_pt1 | contig 32632 bp, 42 predicted proteins | sample Alteio_BWOrgCont_57_FD_152915 | JGI IMG/M metagenome (GOLD analysis project Ga0206807, IMG submission 152915) | Enriched cells from forest soil in Barre Woods Harvard Forest LTER site, Petersham, Massachusetts, United States -... | ecosystem: Environmental > Terrestrial > Soil > Temperate forest >...
ATTTCAGTCTTGAAGGTGATACTTCATGGCGTTCCAAAAGGAATTGAAGGACTTCCAGCCTTTACCTTTTGTTCCGTTACGAATGAAATCAGGTAGGCATTGACCACGAAGTTCTTTTAAACAGAACCACCTTTCAGTGGTTATTATATCTTTCTTTTGTTTTACCGTTCTGGTCACCACACGAAACTTGAAGCCGTAGGTGGTTTTGATTACTTCCGACACAACATCATTAGGTAATGGTGTGGGCGGTATATCAAAGAAGTCGGATGAACTTACCATAAACCACCTGCCTTGGTGTCTGGCTTGACCGTAGGCGAATTGCCCATTCGGGAACATCGTCCTACATTCCCCTGCGGTGACGAATGCCCTAGCGATGTGCCAGCGTCAAAGGTTGCACCCTGAAAGTCTTTGAGGAATTTATTAACAAGGCAACTTTGTAACTGGTGTAAAAGTATTGACTGGTTGAATTCTTCAATTTGAGTTTCTAAAGAGCAACCTGAAATAGTAGGGGAAGTCTTTTTATTAAAGCAACCGCACAGGATTAAAGTCTCCAAAGTGTCAATCATAGTTTTATAAAAGTTCATAGGATTAATTATTAAAGTTAGCCATTACTTCTTTGATTCGAGTATTTACAACTTGAACAGGCCAATTACTATTTCTACCAAGCTTCTTTATATTCTCAATTTCATTATCAAGTTGTTCCATCTCTAATCGGGTTAAGACTCTTTTATAAACTTTGGTAGGTTTATCATTTCTCTTTTGTTCAGAGATTCTTTGAAGTTCAATAGCCCATTCAGTTGATAATGGTTTTAATTCGGAAATTGAAACAGTTTCAACTTTTCCACTAGGTACACTAGGTACTTCTTTATTATTATTTACTTCTTCTTCCTTCTTTATTGTCTCTTCTTTCTTATATGTGACATTAGGCGACAGGCCTGTCCCTGCCAGAGACAGCCCTGTCCCCGTAGGCGACAGGGCTGTCTCATTAGGCGACTGGCTAGGTATAACTTCTTTGGAAATGAATTCAGTCAACTTTGTAGGGTTTATAGAATAGAATTTCAGAACTCCGCCGTGGTGTTGTTTCTCTGAATGTGTCAATTCAACTACACCAAAAGCGACTAAAGACTTGAAGTAACGACTAACAGCCTTTTTATCAATTCCCGTTTCTCTCGACACGTCACTTTGAATGACTGTCCATTCAATTTTTGGGTGGTTAAGTCGAAACTGTATATAGGCAAGAATGAGTTTCATTTCAGCCTTATGGGAGCTTTGAAGAACCTCTTTAGTTATGGTAAGGCATTCAATCTTTGGTGATTGGTAGTTTGAGGATATTGTTGATTTGTTCATATTAGGTTAGTGGTGGGTGACTCTTCTTATATTCTTCCATCAGTTCATCACGATAGGAGCGGAGTTTGTCTTTTACTTCAGGTGGAACATCGCAATAGAAAGTAGTCCAGCCATTACGCTGCATCTTTTCTTTGAAACGTTTCATCGCCTCTTTTTGTTGTAGTTGTCTATTTGCCATATCGAATACATAGGCGTGATTTATTGGAAACGTTATTTTAATTTATGTGGTGAAGTAATTAAGTTGCCTGTAAGAGAATTACTCCTATAGTTATTCTTGTATTTGAGGAAATACTTTTTGTTGATTCAAAACCGTAGTTGTTTAACCGCAGCTACGGTTTCTTTTGCGAAGACACCAAGACAATAAAAAACCCCCTTTCGGGGGTTATCTGTGACCAGTGATTTAAAGTTAGTTCAAGGTGAAGTTGATACATCCTTTAGTTTCTTCAGACACTTCCAACATATCGGGGAACAGTATTCACTTGGTATCAGTTCACCCCATGAAGTGAAACTACACTCCCGAACACCACAACCATTTTCACATAATGGAGCCGTCAGAAAACACACCTCATAATAATTCCTGGTGAATCGTCTATGACGTGTCCATATTTTATGTTTGAACAGTATGTTTCTCTGTTCCTTAATGTCTTGGTGAAACTTTATCTCACCCTCTCGACCTGAATACAATGACCTGTAGTATTCTCTGGCGTTTACATTCCTCCCGTTAATCTGAAAGGTGACTATTTTGGGGACTTTGTTTCTCCAATGTTTAATCAGTAACGGGTCGGGGATACGGGTCAGATACCATTCAATTTCCGGTATAAGTTTCATTCTGTACTACCTCCAATCTATTCACCGTGACTTCTGTTTCTTCGTGGTGATGTTTGTTGTATATCTTCACAAGTGGTTTCAACAGTTTGACCATTTCGACATAATCTTGGTGTCTCTCATTCTCGACATACAGTTTCCGTAGTTCCTCTTCAAGACGTAGCATCTCTTGGAACGGGTCTTTAGGAATCTCTTGAATCGGTTCCTCCGGTTGTGGTGTCTCCTGTTCATCAGGGAAGTTTAAGGGCATCGGTTCACGATTCTCCGGCCCCTTGGATTTCAATCTCACAATATCAAACTTGTGGTAAGCCTCACGGATGGACTCACACTCTTCCATATCTGTCACATGTGACACATTGAACTGATACAGTTGAATGTAACGGGTAATGGTCTGATAAGACAAGTCGGGCAGGTTCCCGGTGATGTTCTTGTCACACCACTTTCTCCATGTCTTTGTTTCCTTCTCCCCTTTACGATAAGGGAGGACAACACCTCCAATGTAAATGGCAAGTTCAAGACTTCTCTTCCCGGTGGACTTACACATTAGTTCGTTGTTCTTCAATTCAGAGTATTTCAGTTTGATGTCTTCAATGTCTTGTTGAAGTAACAACTCTTCTTGACGTTCCTCTTCGGGGTCGTTTGTCATCCAGTCAATGACTTCGGGTTCTATTGTGTTGGTTGTAATTAGTGAACTCATAATTTTACTTGTTGTTGTGTCGGATTCAGACACAGTTCCACCATAAACGGAATGTTTCGGGGTTCATACTGCGTCGAATCCAACGTCAATCATTGTATCAGAAAGCTAACTATCGTCAAACGACGTGCCCTTTAACAATCAGGCCGTGTTCATTGAACGAAACATTGTTTTAACTAATAGGGAGTCACCAAAGCCGCATAAATACAGTGGCGGGTGGTCAAAATGAATCGGAAACTATTTTCAGTTCATGGATGCCGCATGGATACAGGGGAGAGTGAGACAGTGACTTGATTGTTTTAACAAACAGGGGGTATTCGCAGAAGAAACCCGGCTTGAAGTTCCTTGGTAGGAATAGCCGGGTTTAATAATACAATGCCACGAAATTGCACGAACGTGACATTAATAAATATAACTGAAATTCAGAATCAACATTGTTTTCGCCACTTGAAAGTTATCGCCGTCCACAAGACAAGGAAACTGACAATGAATACCGTCATCATTTGCAGGTCTTGAACGGTTGGTTTTCTTGCTTGGTGTGTCAACGTGTATGTCAACCAGCCGACAACTCCACAGAACACAATCAGGCCGCTACAGAACACCACCTGTCTTGTTGTCCCCTGCCATTTGCACCAGTCGTCTTGAAGTTGCCACAGTCTTTGAAGTTTATTTTGTGTTTTGGTTTCCATAATTTGCCTTTCGTTCGGGGGTCATTTATTCGGGTTAATAATTGGACTATCAATTTCTACGTCCAAATTCGTCTGTCCGGTGTCAACGGTTGCATAAAGAATCGCATACGGACTAACCGTGCTTTTGACTGGTGGGTTATTGTCTGGAAAATCAATTCCCCAATAGCAGACCTGGACTCGGTTTATTGTCAAATGCTTTGCCTTTGTCCAATCAATATCAATATGTTCTTTGTGTGTCGGGTAAAACGAACGAGGAAAGTAGCAATGCCCGTCTTTCAACCACCTTAACATGTCGTCTTTGGTTGCGGTATCATACTCCGATTCTCTTGTCATGCCCCTCCATTCAATGTCCATTTGAATTACTATTCCGTTTTCTCCGTAATCAATTGTCCCTATGCCGCCGTTACCATTCACCGTTAAACCGTCTAAGGTTCTTTTAAATCCAATAGGACGGTGGTTCAAATTCACAATCGGAAGGTTCGTTGTGTAATAGATTGTCCCTTGCTGTTTGGGGTCATAGTGAAACAACAATTCGCCATTTGACGCATGTTCGATATTGGAAAGACTGATTCCAATTCTCGATAAAATTTGCTTAGTCAAAACTATTGCCTCGTTTGTCCCCGGCAAATTCGTAACTAAATGGTCTGTTCCGTATAGTTGAGGCGCATAATAAGTTATTTTACCCGTCATCGTGGCGACTCTCAATACCCGTCCAGAATCGTATGCGGTAATTCCGTAAATGCCATAATCCTTTTTGTCCTGTTGAGTATAAGAACCAATTTCAAGCAAATTTGAAATAACGTCGTCCGAAAACTTTGCCGCTGTGTCTTTATATATCCAAACCTTATTTGTCCAAGAATGGTCTGGTGCATTCCATGCAATATCAAAATTCGTGGCATGATAACGTGTTTGCAAATAAGAAACAGGTGCCGGAAGGGTTTGTGACAACCCCACCGACACCAATAATTGCAAACAGATGAGTGAAGCAATTAACTTCATGTTACGGAAAAACTTGAACAGGAGTATCCAGAATCCATTTGCCAGAGTTGGCGGTGGACAAGACTGTGTTTGTTTGCGTCTGCAAATAGTCACCTAAGCAGTTAGGATTGCAAGCGACTGTCAATTGAGTAGGGTTCGGATAGGCACCAATAATTCCCGCTTCCACTTGCATTCCTCTTCTAAATGAATCATACCACGCATTCCTTAACGTCATGGCAGGGATTGGGGGTATTGCGGTTGGATTTCCAAGCATGTCTTGTGCAAAAAACGTTCCCTGTGAAGGAGAGGAAACAGTCTCGGTTGCTCCACCCAATATCATGTGCATATTGCTATTGTAAGGGGAAACATTTTGACTTTGCATACTATTCCAATTTGCCGGATAAAGACTGTAGCACGCATTAAATGCCAACCATTTTAGACCGCTGTTGGTTGAGTCACCACCAAGATTCAAGTCTGACATTCTCAAATAGTTTGCACCTGTATTGATAGTGATTGGAAAATAACATTGTTTAAAATTCTGGCCAGTTGACATATCGGCCGTTGTTCCATAACCGCCATGCAATAACAACATGGCAAAATCATTGGTGTTTAAAGGATTCGAGTCACCATACGCTTTTAATTGACCAATCGTTAATTGGTTGTCCGACTCTGTTAATGCAAGATTCCATGCCTTACCAATTAAAGCAGTCGCAAATTTTAGGGCAACATTTGCATTCCAAGGCAATGAACCCCATTTAGGCGGGTCTGCCGTTCCATGACCTTCAATTTGAACAAACCCCTCGTCGCCGCCTCCATAATTATAACTATATGGAACTTCGGGTTGAAAATAACCACTATATCCATTCGCTATGTATGTATCATAAGCGACGGCAAAATTTCCCCGTGAACCGGCAGTGCCAGTGTATTGAGCACGAGTAGGTGTTGCTCCGCTATTTTGTGATGAAGCAGTAACTTGACTGCCAAAGTCATCAGGATGAATGCCGCCACCCACAAGAGTTGCACTTGTCGTTTCTTCGTCGGATGCACTGCGTAATGATGCTGCTTCCGCTGGCGTTGCAGAAATGATTGTCAGGTCGTTTGTATCAAATCCTGGCGGGTAGAGAATCATGGGAACGACTGATTCTGTATTTGTGTCAATTGCCCATAAACTGCTTGAACCAGACTCCATTGAAAACATAGGAGTAGGAGGCGTTGGATTGTTCGTGTCAGGAGGCGGTAAAATTGTAACAATCGGTAATCCGTTTGTCGTTGCGTTAATATAGTAATAATACTCTCCGGGAGGAACATTTGTCCCGCCGTCACTCGTTCCATTCCAAGCAAATGAGACACTGTTCCCCGTTCCAGTAACGGTTTTGAATACATTAGTATTACCGTCATCTATGGTAAGCGTCCAATCACAATTTGCCGCCAAGGAAGCTGTAATCTCTTGAGTTTGACCAAGAGAAGGTTGAAAGAAAACTTGCGAGAAAGATATTTCCGAAATTAAGTTGCTGAAATATACGGGAACCATTGTAGAAACTGAATGTCCAATCAATGCGTAATTACCATTTTCGGCAGTTGCAGAGGAATATGCGGTAGCAGTTGCGAATATAAGGTGCTTACCGTTTGCAAATTCGCATGAGTTAATGACATAATTCGTCCCGTCTAAACTTGGTTTCATTAACTCTCCGTCAATATACAAGTTGCCGACTACCATTGCTTGGTCGGAATAATTTGTGACTGCTACATTAAAGACCCCCGAAATAACACTGCTGCTTGCTGGTGAAACAACAACGGCGGTAGGTTCATCACTCGCCAACGTATCCTGTCCCTCATCCAAAATTCGATAAAACCTTTCAGATGCATATTTGGGATGAACAACGGGCGGACTGGAAAAGTAATTCCCCGTATCCAAGAAAAACGTGTTTGAACCTTGCGAGGGATATTCGTCATACAGTGTTTCCCACGTCATGTTTGTTGACAACACGCTGGAGCACTGAATTTGATAGGTTTCGTTTGATACACTTGTCCAAGTCAATTTGATTGCTCCCTCGGTGGTGCAAAAGACATTGGTGAACAGGACGACGTTTTGAGCAAGGCAATGAAGTGTTGCCATGAATGAAACCGCAAAAAAGGCCGCAAATCTATTTTTCATGTTTCCTTTCAGTTTGATAATGAGTGATACCCAATGCGTTTTAGCTGAAAGGCATGGGAATGCAACAACTTTCTGAAAGAAATTGGAAAAGATTGGGTTACGGGGATTTCTTGCCGCCTTTTTCGGCTTCATCTCTCAACACCTGATTGCGATTATGAATCAACGAGTAAATTCCTGCGACGATTGCGATGCAGACGGAAACAAAACCTAATATCGGCGTCACCACATGAAGAACTGTCAATAGTGTTGCTGTGGCACCAGTTATTCCTGCGAACATTGGTTTAGTTAAAATGGTTTCAATGAGTGACATATTGTTTTTATAAATAGAATCTTGCATAACATTATTTGAAATTATTGTGGGCCGGCTGAATACAAAGTGCTTATCTGTGTTGAAGTTAATGCTACGTTGTAAATACGTGCATCCTGAATCTTACCGTCAAAGAATCGTTCACCGGCCTGATTATCTGTGCCAATCCAAGTGTCATTGGTGAAATTTGAAATTGCAAGTGAACCACCCGCTGAACCGTCCAGTGTGCCGTTCACGTAACCATTGATACCGTTGACACTATCCATTGTCATACAAACGAAATACCAAGTTCCCGTCGCTAAAGTATGTGTCCCCGTGCCGTCATAGTTAATTGCTCCTCCACCTACCACGGTTGAATAACAAGCAAGTTTACCATTTGACTTCACAAAGTATTCACAGTAACCAGTTGCATTACTTTTAACAATGATGCCTTGATAAGTCCAGCCGATGGCGGTGTATGAATTGACATTTATCCAAGCGGTATAGGTAACGGCTGGTGAATATGTAAGTGAACCAGCGTCAAGATATTGACTTGTACCATTCAGCGAAAGGCATTGGAAACCATTATCACCACTCACAAACGTAGGTGAACCGACAAGCGTGCCATTGACCCCTCCAGTTGCGTCTGTGGTATCTCCATTCAGTTTATACCAAGCGACTAAATTGGCTGGTGTCGTGGCTTGAGGACCTGTTGAATAGATTGTTGAGACTTGGGCGCCGGTTAATATGCCTTGATAAACCCTAAAATCTTGAATTGAACCGGCAAAATATTGTGTCGGCGTATCCTCACCAACTTTGAATACACCAATACAAAATGGTAATGTTGATGATGGAGTAGCGTTGTTGGTTGGTTGTGTTGTGGCCGACTGAACACCATTGATGTAAATATTAACCAGCCCTGAAAGATTCACCGTGTAAGTTATATTATACCAACTGCCGGTCATTACGGCTCCGATGTTTGTTTGAGTAATTATACCGTTACCCTCATAGGCAGTGAAGAACTGAACCTGTCCGGTTGGTTGAATGACTGCAAAATAGCCAACGTTACCATACGTGCCGTTACTAAATAATACAGGTGTGCTTGTAAAATTGGAGGCGCTTATCCAAGTTGAAACCGAAAATGATTCGGTAGTAAAATTAAGAATATTGCCGCAGTTCATATATTGGCTTGAACCGTCAAGATTAAGACATTCAAACCCATTGTCACCTGAACCGAACGTGTAACCATTATTTAAAGTGGCCGTATTATTGTTACCACTCAAATCATTTGGATTACCATTCAATTGATACCACACAATCGGACTTGGGAAACTTGGTGTTGACGACTGCGGTGAAACACACAATGCCGGACGTAATAAAGGAAGATTAAACATATCAAGACAATCCTCCCACAAGGACATAACTTGACGTATTATATTGCACAATTGAAACCATTGCGAATTGACCTGCGCTGCCTGAATGTCCCGAAAGGTTGTTTAAAGACACGCCGCCACTTCCCGTTATCACGAAAGAGCCAGTGCCCAATTGCAATATGTTGGTTTCAAATCCTTGATTTAGATTTGACGGCACGGTGATTGTCGAACCAGTTGAATTGATTTGAATTAGTCGGCCATTATCCGTTTGAACCAGTGTATAACTTGCACTGTTCAATGTGTAGGTATAAGACCCGGTGACAATGTAATCTTGGGCAACCGCTGATGCATTTCCGAATACGGCTGATGCAGTTCCTTGTAAACTTGCTGTTATTGAATCAGCGTTTACGGTCTGTGCGGTAAATGTGATGTTCTGCAAACTGTCATTGACTGACAATACAGTTCCATTGTTGCTAAAGCCAACGTCACCCACTGACAGATTGCCGGATGAATCAGTCCATTGAAAATAAGTGTATTGTTGCGATGCTAAATCCAGTTCACCTTTTGAGCTTAGAATCAAATATCCATGTTGCGGACTAATTCTAAATTGGGTGCTTGTGGCAGGTGTAATTTGAATACCAGTTCCACTTCCAGCGTTTGAATAAATGATACTGCCATTACTTGAATAGTAGCTTGATGTAATTGAATATGACGCACTCACCGATGAACTAGCAAAGGATGACGACACAGACCAAAGGGACTGACTGGCCCATGAAGACGAAACACTAAAGTTACTTGCGACAGTTGGTGCCCAAGATGCAGAAATTGCGTATGACGCACTTTGAACGGTTCCCAATAACAAACTAGCCGTAGCAGCGTAGGAACTGCTTAAAACGTGACTGGCGAATGAACTTGATACGGCAAACGATGAGGTTCCGTTCAATGAGCCGGTGATTACACCCAAGACGTTCAACGAACCTGAATTGACTGTGTTTCCGTAGGCATCACTGTAAGGCTGGTTGCCACTGTAATACTGTTCCCAATTGGTTTTAATTTCGGTAGGTGATAAATCACGGTTCCACATTTTAAACTCATCCAAACTTCCGCTATACCACATTGAATTTCCTTCAAAGCCAGCAACCATAATTCCTACAGTTGGTTGACTATTCAGCGAACCGCTTAGGATACTACTTGAACCGATTAATTGACCGTCTAGGTAAACGGCCTGATACTTTGAACTTGAATTATATGTCCCAATCAAATAATGCCAATTGCCGTCAGTGTAGGAATAAGGCAAAGTGGCCACTGTTAAATCGTTTCTGGTCAAGACACCACCTATTGAAGTGACACAAGACCATTGAATTTCATTGCCGGGAACAAGTCTCAAAAACCATTCACCACCCGTTCCACCAACGGTTTTACTAACTAAGATTTCATCACCAGCCGCAACAGAACTTGATTTGTTGAACCAAATGCCAACCGACACTTTATTCAAACCGGATATTGTTGAATTGCTACTTGTGTTAAAAGCGGCGGCTGCAACACCGGGATTGAAACCTGAACCGTTAAAGGATGCAGTTCCGGGGAAACTCACAGAATATCCACCGGCGATAGATGAAGTTGTCCAATTCAAATTTGAACTACTTAATTCTAATGTACTGATTGAACCGTAAAGGTTATATCCCAATGGGCCGTAGTCATTCAATAATGAACCTGAACCTTCACAGAAAGGAATGTAAACCAGCAATCCGTTATCAATGTCTTCATAACGATTCCTTGAAAAGAAAGCATTGGAACTACTTAACGTCTGATTTGAATATGAAGATGAAACAACATAGCTACTTGTGACAGCGTATGACGAACTACTTGCGAACGATGCAGACTGAATTGAACCAAGTAAATAACTAGCCGTCAAAGCAAGTGATGATGTCACGGCGTTGCTGGCGGTCATCTGAAAAACCTGATTATCTAAAAACAACGTAGGGCTAAACGTGGCGTCTTTGATTCCGTCCTGATAAGTGAATGTGTAAGCAGGTGATAATGCGAAATTAAAAGTTAGTGAACCTGTACAATATAACGTCTGTGGTATGTCAAAATAATTGCCGTCGTAGGCTGAATTGTTACGCTGAAACTGTGTTTGTGCCCCATTATGTAAAAACAATCCAATATACTTCGTGGTATTTGCATACCAATTTGTGCTGGCACTTAATGGAACATCAGGTGAACCGTTGAACCAGTTACCGCTGGAAGTCCAATTAAACACATTGGGGCCAACATTAATTGACTGACTGATAGCAATGCAATTCAAATAAGAAGACGTTGGACTATATCCGTTCAACAAGACAAGTGAAGCAGTGCAGGCCGTCAATGAATTCCATGTAATAGACTCCAAAGTCATATTTTGAACAACATTTACTTGTGACACCAAAGCGTCATATTCACCCGAATTTGCTAAATCAGGAATTGTTTCAGTTAATAAAGACGGCACTGAATAATTGTCAAAGGTTTGTTTGATTGGCATGTCAAACGTCGAACCGTTCCACGTTATCCAAAGACTTTGTGACGTGTCATAAGTTGAGGCGTGGATTACATTGGCCGTAGGCTTGTATTGATACAAACGAACATACTGCAAGCCATACCACACAGTTGCTTGACAATCGAAACGTAAGTTTTGAATGATGTTATTTGCCGAACCAACGGAAACAGACCTATCCCAAGGACTATCATTTTGACCATTCAAGGTTTGAAAGATGTGTCCACAATAAACAATCGTCGAATTAGGACACTGTGAAACAACGTCCTGCCAAGTGATGTCACCATAGTTGTAATACTGGTCGTTCGCAGCCGTTGAAATTTGACCACTTCCGTTCAAATATCCATGAATCAGCCAATGCACGGAATGGTCTGAATATTGATGCGCTGTTTCGATAGCCCATTGTTGCAATAACGGGTCGGTGACACCGTAATAAGAAAGGGCGATGTATGCTATTTTGATTCCGTTCACCGTTTGGGCGTACACGTCGCCACGGCTGGTGGTTCCATTCGTGAAAGTGGATTGATATGTCGGGTCTGATGTAATCAAGGCTGATGCTGACGTATTGTAGTAAAGACATGTTCCGTTGTCGTCGTGATTACCTTGTGACAGAATCAACGGAATTCCAGCGTTGTGAATCCTTTGGGCTTGGACAAGGAAGGACTGCCATTCGATGTTCTGGTTATACACGTTTACCAAATCCCCAGGTATCACGACTGCGGCGATGTTGAGGGTCTGTTTATTGGAGATTATCCAAGAAATTGACGCGGAAAAGTTAGCGTAGGCTGGTGCGCCGTAGTTCGTCGGGTCGTGATATTGCGGGTCGCCATATTGAATAATCGTGAAGTCTTGGGCCGTGGAGGGGTAGAACGACGCTGACACGGCCAACGACGCACTGGCCGCAAAGCTGGACGTGGCGGCGTAGGAACTGGAAACACCACCTGAACCACCGTTCATTGCATATGAGGCGGTCAAAGCGTAGGAACTCGAAATTGAAGGAACAGTGTTAAGAGCGTAACTTGCCGTCTGTGAATATGAAGATGATTGTGCCATCCAGACATAATTGGCTTGCTTCTGTGGTGTTATCGGTTGGGTTACAAATGAATTAGGGGTAATGAATTGATTAGCATAACCCTCACCAGTAACCATTATGTAATAGTTTGTATTCTTCAAATAACCCGATTCGTAAATCTTGTATAATTGAGGCAACAAGTTAACTGTTACCGAACCAGTTTCATTTGTGTAATAGTAAACAGTATCTTTAAGAACAAGACTTGAACCGCTTGGATTAAATGATGAACTCCATATTACGTTATTCAACACAGGTTCAATTGCAATGCTGCAACTGATGACAGGTTGTTGAAGTGAATTAAGTGGAGCAAATGTTACGGGATATGATGAACCTGTGATGATTGAACCGGAAATTCCACTGTAATTAGAACCCGAAGCATTGATATACCAAACTGAAGTTGCTTGATTATCCGATTGAACGTTGTAGGTGTTCGGAATTAACGAAAGGTTTGCTGGTGATATGCTACTTGTCAGAACATCGGCGTTGACTTCGTTATTGTTGTAAACAAGTGGATAGTTTACAGGTTTGAATGAAAAACTACTGGTCGTTCCCAGTGTATCAACGGTAATGAAATTATATGACATAAATTGAGTATTCCTCCAGCACTTAACTAGGCGCTTGATAATAAGTATTAAAGCACCAACGAAAGCGGGTATTGAATATTCCACTTCTCACGGCGGGTATCACAACCACACGAGCGGTTAAACGTCTCAAAAAACCACTTCGCAAACAATCTTCCCCCAATAGGGCCAACATGTCTTTCGATTGTATCGCCTAGCCCTACGTCTTGGGGGATGGCAAAGGGAATAAGGGCTTTGAACGGGGCCGGCCAGTCTTCATAGGGTATGGGTTCAATACCCGTTAAAACGTGAACTGGTGAGGGCTTTTCGGCTGGGGGTATATTTCCACAATTATTTAATATCTGTCTGGCAATGTCGTCTGGCACGTCAACGTAGCCCGCACCTGGGGAATGCCTCCCAGCCTTAAGCATGTCATTCCAGACATTGGGACATTTATTGACAGCTAAGGATTGTAATTTGAAACGCATTATTAGACAATGAAGTTGAAGCTGTAACCGGGTAAAGACAATGAACCCCATACCGCAGTTACATTCACGCTTTGAGTTACAAATGTACCACTTGGTTCAAGGATATACGCATTTGGCATTTGTGTCCTGAAACTAAACTGTGAACTCGAAGCAATGACTTGTTGCGGACTTAATAAAGGACAGTTACTTGCATTCTGTACCAAGGATTGTGGTGAAGTGGTCAAGGTATAATAAACTCCCTGTGTATAATCAATGTCACCGTATAAACCATCCGTATAATCAGCAACGACAGTCACTTCTTGTTTATATGGCCCCGTGACGGGATTAAAGCAAGCGGATGAGGCACCGAATGAATGTGAGTAGTTCAATATCGGATATAAAGGCACTTCTAATGTTCCTATTGTGGTATTACAAAAGCTAAAAGCAAAGTTAGCCGTGGTGAACTGTGTTGTAGGTGAAGCATTGAAATTAAAATTGTAATTATTATTATGACCGGGATTAATGGTGACAATTTGGTGAGCAGGACTAGCGCCGGTAATACCATCAACATTTAATAATGAACAAGTAACATTACCGATTGAAATAGGTAAGGTGGAATTAAAGGCAAACGTTCCAGCGAAACCACCAGAACCACTACCATTGATTAGTCCGTTGTTATATACTGACAACGCTTCAATAAATGAAGATGAACCGAATAATTGAACCACCTGAAATGTTGGAGAACCGCCGTTTTCGATATTGTCGCCGGGGTCTTCGTCGTAGAAACTAGCACTGACTACAGTTCCGCAAGTGTACCAAACACCAGAATTTTGACCTGCGGCCCACTGTTCAGCTTCCGCCCTACTACTTTGTTTACCGTAATCCCATACCCACGATTGGGAATTGAAATTGCTGTCAACATAACTGAAACTTAAGGCACTAGCATATTCGCCAAATTCCGTTCCTGGATTCACCGCCCAATATCCGGGTTCCAATGCTCCCCAAACGTATGAACCTTTTCCACCCCATAAAATTTCATAAATTCCAACGGGCAAAAACGGTGAATAAGCATTTGAACTGGTCTGTGTGATGTCTAAATAATAGTTCCACATTATTGGGCCTAGTGAAGATATTTGTGATTGTGTGGAGTAACAGAAACCCGGTCTGTCAATTGGTTCCCAGCTTAAATTAAATGAACCTGTTTGATTACGTCTTCCATCAACACGGATAAAATAGGTGTCACCTGTGACGGCTGGTGTTGAACCACTCGCAGGAATTGAGGCGGTAGCAACGAAACTTAAAGCACTATGATTACTTAATCCGCAGTTTCTTCCTACACGTTCATCAACACTCCACAAACCAAAACTACCGCTAATTGATGGTGTAATTTCAACAAGTTCACTTAAATTAAACGAACCACTATATGAACTTGAAAGATAAGCCTGTACTACAGTCGGAAACGTTGTTAAATCGCTTTCAGTGGTGAACAAAATCTCATAAGACCAAGGATAAACATAGTAGGGGGCAGGACGTGGCCCAACGGGCACAATACCCGCAGGAGCCGTCCATTTATACCACACCGTATGACTTGCACTTAAAGTTCCGTTACTATTATATGCTTTGTTAGGATAACCCGGTTCCATTGATTCTGTTGTGGCGAAAGCATTCGTTCCGAAGATTGAACCAGATAAACCGGCAATCACCGTTGCATTTGCAATGTTATCGTTGACTGGAGGCATATTGCTCAAAAGGTCGAAGTCGCATTAACGTAAAACACTTTATTAGCCCCACCTGCGGAAGAATTGGCTTGAACCATACCAGCGGCAATCGGAATCCAATATACAGTTCCCGTTGAAGGGACTGGTATCTGGGGTATCTGGTTCCCTGTAGGTGAAACGGAAGTGTTTTGTCCGGTAACTAAACCATAGGTTCCGGGCAATACTGTAATACCTGCTAATGTGAATTGTGTTGGAACGTAAGCAATGGTTCCACCTTGGTAGGCTGTAGAGCCACTGGTGTCATACATTACAATTGCGAAAGCACCGTTCTGAGCAGGTGCCCCTAATGGAGAAAAGAATGATTGGCTTGTTTGAATATTATAACCACTACCGTCTAATACAGAGCCTTGAGTCTGACTTCCCGAAAACGGGTAGTAATTGTTATACTGATACCAACGATAGGCGTTAGCCGTCATGTCATTTGGTGTTGCACCGGAGTCAGCATAAGCGGGGACTATAACATTAAGGAATGATGAACTTGTATTACTTGAAGGCGGAACGTAAATATTACAAACATACGAACCCACCAATATAGGCGGTGTAGCCGTTCTTAAATTATTACCATTCTGGTCAACATAAGAAGAAGTTGCGTCAACAATGAATATGTCATTAGGAAAGTATTCGGCGGTGAAATCATAGCCACCACGGTTTACCGTATTCTCATGGCGGGGATTATTCTTTGCGCTGATGTGATAACCGGCAGAATCGTGTTTAATGTTGATTCCTTTGCCAGCAATCGCATTGTGGCTACTTACGACATTTCCCAAATTGGAAACGAAAGCATTATCTTGAACTGGAAATGGTCTTATATTATCCATATTAATTAAATAGGCGGAAAATAACCATTAGGATTACTTGACGGAGCATAAACAAGCGGAAAGTGACTCTGTGGTGAAATAATATAATACAAACCGTAAACGTATTCATTCCATTCAAACAGTTGAGTCAATTGGACTTTGTTTTTACTGATGAATTGATATGTAGGCGGAGATACCCTCCAACCAGCCGTTACTGCAAATTGGAATGAATCAATACCGGCGATACTGATATACTTCATATAACTTGGAGTCATAAAGGCGGACACGCTTGAAGGAATACTATAATCAGTGATTAAATCAGGTGTTGATTGAATGTAATTTACCGTTCCGTTAGCATTAATAAATGCACGTTCTGTATCGGCTGCGGTCTGAAAGGCACCATTGCTATTTCTATTATCAATTACAGCGGTTCTCTTTAAAGTATGGGTTACTGATGGCACGCCTTCAATTCCACCTCTCAACAGGTTCAAAGTAAGGTTGGCATAAGGGAGGAACGATGCACTAGAGGCCGGCGAACCGGGAGGAAGTGTTAAAACGGTGTTCTTGTTTTCATAAGCTCTTTCAACGGCAATCTTCATTACGTCAGGCAACACAACGTAGTTCCCTGCAATGGTTGGTGACGCAAACGGATTACAGATAATACCACTAGCAACAACAGATTTTATGTCTCGGTTAGGAATCAATTCCCACTGTTCACTGGCATACAGACTGATATTGAAATCTGAATTACTGATAGTATCCCACGGCACCTGTACTATGATTTGATGAATCTCGCCTTCCTGTGTATCGTAAGCACAATCCCAATCGGCAAAGTAATTCGACAAATCAATAATGTCTTGGTAATTGGGCGAAACATAAGGATGCGTTGTATTACCCAAAGTATTGAATTGAAAGTTTACACGTCTTGGCCCTAACACAATGTTGGGACTATTCGGAAACGACAAACCTTTGAACGGACTTGTAAGAGTTAAGAACGGGTCTTGCTGAATATAGTTTTCTGTCTGAGCATTAAACTGTATTGGGGTTTGTCCGTTCTGATAGTATGTAATTAAATTGGCTGACATTAGATTCCTCCTGAATTAGTTGGCGAAGGCGTATAAGCTGCCGTCACTTTTGTATAAGGATTGTTGGCTCCGCTGGTGTTCTTCATAATCTGTTGCAAGTAATCTCTCATTTCAGTATTCAACTGAATGATTCTGGTTTGAACACCTGAACCGAATACACCACCAGTCTTTAATCCTGATACACTCTCGCCTTGAAATATCGTTGGCGGTTGAATCAACACGACGCCGTGAAACGGTTGGTCTTTACTAACTCTTACACTTGTATTGACGGGATGTTCTGATTCTCCTGCGGCTCCACTTGTCCAATCTGCATTACTGCTAATCATATTGGATTTGTTATTCTTGCCACCACTTGTAAGCCAATTCTTTAATGCACCGTAAACAGTATCCTTGCCTCCAATATCGAAATTGCCGGTAAAGTCTTTCTTTACGTCTGAACCTTCGTGATTATTGAACCAAGTAAGAAAGGCATTAGTCATCGTCAGGATAGCGTTGGCTAATGGTTCCAATGTAATTAACAACTTTTGGAATTGAGCTTTTAATTCATTGTCTTGTTGGGCGGTGTTCGCTACTTCCTCATTACTTAGAATCTGTCCGTTCTTCTTTAATCCATTGGTAAATTCATCTAGTGATTGTCCACCCATTGTTTGCTGATACGCTTGAAGTTGTTGAATACTTCCATTACCAAATATGTTTTCGGTAGCGTAACCCATTTGTGAACCGGGAACGGTATTCGCTAACGTTGGATTCTGGAGGACTTTACTGAACAAATCCGACTTGGAGCCATTCACCAAGTCTTTGTAGGACACCCCCAAAGCTTGAAATGACATAATCAAGTCTTGGTTTCCTTTGAGAGCCTCTTTTCGCTTTTCGTCAATGGCGTCAAAATACCCCGTCACCGTGGATGCGTCTGAATTGGAGTATTGGGCCAGCAAGTCCAATCCCTGGGCTTTCTCGGCCGTCGTTCCCAACGTCTGGGCCGTTGACTGCAATTGACGTTCGTAAGCGGCGGTCTTCTCGGTTGCAAGGGCGATTGCCGCGATGGAGAAGGCCCCCTTCCATTTGAGGGCAAACCCGGCGGCAGCATCACCCAGAGAACCTATTCTCTTCGAGAAGTTGTCAACACTATCAACGGCGGCTTGACTCTTGACGCCTAATTCAAATTCAACTGGTGTGGCCATAATGCGGTATTGGCTCTCCTTTCTTGGTGATGATTATCTCTGATACTTTGTCACCAACATTTTGAACTCTGATTCCTCCCTCGGCTTCAAACATGCTACACTGTTCATAGAACAACTTGACCAGTGACATATTGAGGACTTCGGATTCAGTGTTTTGTTTCTTAAACAATGTCACCGTGCCCGCAATCCAATCCATGCCGGAAGTTAATCCTTTGCTCTCGAATAACGTTTCATATTTGGGCATTGATAGGAGATAGTATTTAAGGTAATTCTGGAACTTCACATTCTCCACCTTGTAGCTCCACTTGTCTTTCGATTTGATGTCCTTTATTAACGTCTTCTCAAACTGTCTCTTTAGCTTTTGATAAAACTTATCATCCTTGATGAATCGCTCACCGTCTTCAAAGCTCATGCCACAGATAAGAACAGCCAAATACAAGTCCTCTGCGCTTGAGTCTGTGTTCTCCGTTGAAGTGATATAGGGACTGTTAATCGCTTGAAGCAATAAAATATGGCCCAAGCACATCGGACGGAGACGCACTGCGCACACAACATGCTTGGGACTAAACAATGCATCTTTGTATCTATACTTTGTTACGTCCCTTGGCTGTTTCTTGACTGGTGGCTTATCGGTCACAAAGATTAGGTTGTAACGTTAGCACTTCTCCACACTGTAAGAGTAATACGGGTGTTCGTGTCTTGTGTGGCACCGAATTTAACATCGTCAACCATCCAATTTGAACCACTCATAGGACTGTCACATGTAATAGAAACGTAAGATTGAACGTCAGGATACGTCATCGTGGCATTGCCCGTGGCTGGCGTTACACTGTCAGAAGCAAGATAAGTTACCGTACCTGTGTCTGTCGGGTTTGAATAGGTGACAGTAATTGCATTGTTGCGTTGGTCTTTATCAATACGCTTTTCTGATGTACGGGTGTAATCATAGGCTTGATATACGCCGGTTGCGTTTGTGATTGTTACAGTTGTATTTCCTAAACCGAAGTGAAGGTTTACACCATGTTGTTCTAAGTTCTGCATAAGGTTTTTCCTTGATATTGTTTGTTCTTCACTTGTTTCTGGTAGGCGTAAGAACTTTCCAACCTACTTTTAAATTAAAATGCACTTCCACTGGGAATTAATGCTCCGTACATGGTTGTTTCAATCATGTTGTAAAGAAAGTCTCCAACGACTTCCTTTGAAACTCTTGGCCTTAATACTCTCCATATTCCAATTCCATAATTGGCATTCGTGAAGTTGGCACTTGATGAATAACTATTCTGAAACTCATTGAAAACCGCTTGGGCGTATTGCCCTAAATTCGTCGTATCCGCTGCGGCTTCCTTAACCAATACTTTCACTTGGAAAGTGTAATTAAGCGTCTGTAAATCGGTTTCTGTTGCGTCGGCAGCATCTACTACCACAGCCGGCACCTCGGCTAAATCTTCATTTCCGATACCTGTGTAATAGTTCAGATTGCTACCACTCAATAAACTACCGGACACCGTGTTTAGTGTTTGAAGGTAGTTCACAATGCTCGATTCAAGAGCGTAGTTGATAGCAATAGGGTAATTCATAAACTTAATTCATTGATACTATCGTGTAGTTAAGTTGTGGACTTGGATTGCCACCCACAGACTTTGCGTAAATAGCGGTTGAACCACTGTAACACAATAAACAGTTGTCAATCGTGTTTGGGTTCAAGATGCTGGCCACTGAACCCGTGTTCCCCAATGCAATGTAAATGCTTGATGTGTTATCCAAGTTGGTAAATATGCCAACCAGTAAATCTTTGTTATTACCTTGGTCTAATTGTTGCCATGACGCCGTAACGTTTGGTGTTAATGACGTGTAATTAGAACCTGTGGTTATAATGTTCGGCACGGATAACGGTATGTTCAAAGTCGTATTGTTGGTCAACTTTGCGATGGTGCTTAATTGAAATTGGTTGCTCATAATGTTATGTCTTTATTCCTCGGTTCATTTTCTCGTGTCTCTCACTATATTTCCTATTGATGTATTCAACCGTTGAAGATACTTCGGCCTTGATAGCCTTGTTCAAACCCTCCTGTAATACACCGTGAATCGTTTTGCTGGCTTGTTTTCCCCTTCCAAAGAAATCACTAATCTTTCCGTAAGCATTAACCCTTCCTTGTGGGGCGTAGATAGCGGAACTCTTGCTGCGTCCATATTGTCTTAAGCCCTTTGGCTGTTTTGGGGCATGTCTTTTGACAAAGGATATGTCACCGTTCTTGTTGTAATAATCCAAAGTCTTAGCGGCACCAATCCACGAGGCTCTGGCCGCTCCCACTCTTGACACTGAACGTTTGATTAACTTCTCCTCGGCCACTTTCATCTTCTCGCCGGTCAATCCTTTCTTTCCCTTTGCGTGCAACTGTTTGTTCACCAAGATGGCGGCTAATGGAACGGCGGGCCACTTCCTAGAACCTCTTCTTAACAATGTTGAAATTCTCCCCTTGTTAGCGATTATCGTGAATATCATTGCGTTCAACGTAATGAAATACAACTTCGCATTGACAATCTCTGATGCCTGTCTCTTATTCCATTTCTGGTACTCCTTCAACAGAGTGTTCAACTCCATTTGATTGTTTACTGATAATGTTAATCCATCTTCGGGCATATCGTTTAAACTCCTTTGGTGACTGAATAAGCAATTATTCTAAAGTAACTGTTCGTTGGGTCTGGTCTAATAATGCCGATGCGGTAGGTGACGCCATCAATACTATAAGTAAATTTCTGTTGTGGTTGTGGTACAATACCGTTGAAAACTGACTGCAACGAACCGTCATCAGCAATATCCCATAAACGAACCGTTGCTTTAAGTTCACGAACCAACTGGAACCCGCCTGTCTCCAACATTCGATTAAATTCCGCGACCGATGGAATGAAATTGTAGGTTGAACCGTTCCAAGTGAATGTTGGGTTGCCCAAGTCATTTTCAATATCAATCAAATCTCCAACTATTTCTTGTTGTAAGCTCATAATAATAAGTAGAAGAAAACAAAAAGAAACCCCGATAGATTTCTCTATCGGGGTCTTTGAGTGTTGAGCTAATTAGTTAGACAACGTAATCACAGGAACAATTGCGTTTGGATTTGCGTTACTTGAACCAAACAACGTATATGTTCCGAAACGAATACCCGGCAATGACGTATCAAAGGCCATGATATATTGTAATGAGAACTTGCTGGTTGGGTCTGTGTAAACGTAAGATTGAACCAATGGCAAATTGCTTGGGATTGGAACACGGTTAGCCGCGAACAAACCTTCAGCCACACCTGCGAAACCAACCAAGTTAGCGGTTGACACAACGTCACCACCAAATGGGCGGAGTCCTTGACGGCCCAAACGTGGATATTTGTAAACGTCGAAGTCAATCAAGTGAATGCCAGGGTGAGTCGAGTTAATTTCTGTTCCGTCAACGTCGTTATATCCATTTCCACGGATAATTGCTGGTGAACCGTAGTTCAAAGTATTGTAGATACCACTTGAAGCCACCAATGATTGGTAAATGTTTGGTGTTCCAATAAAGAATTTCTTGTTTTGGTCAACTTCCAAGTTGTCAAGGGTAGTTCCGATTTGCTGCAAACCGTTTGAACCCGTGAAAGAGAACAAGCTTGAAGAGTTGATTGTGACATAGTTTGGAAAACTTGCCGTGGTAACGTTATTCATAACGTTTACGGTGATACCGTTGGCTACGTTCTTACCAAGGGTGGAGAACATATCCAAGATACGAGCTTCACCAATGGTCTGCCAGTTGGTTGTAGTAAATACATGGTCTTTACCCAATGTCTTGAGTGAAGCGGAGTAGTTACTTGCGGTAGCTGGTGTGCTGTCCCAACCAAGTGCTAAGTCGTTCAACGTGCCATAGACAGTGGTGTTTTGGTGAGCGTGAACTACCTGTCCGTCCTGAGCTATTGCGTCGTCGAAGTTTGCTGAATATATGTCTCGTGGTGGCATGTTAGCGAATGGTGAACGTATTGACTTAAATACGAACTCTTCAATAATGCCAGCGGAGAAATTTTGATTGCTAATTGCCATAATGTTTTTCCCTGAATTTGTATTTCCTATTGTTATTGTTATTTAATGTCAGTCGGGATATACGTTCAACTGCTTATTAAACTTGTTTCTTCTGAAAGTATTGTCTTGTTTGGGTAATGACGGATTCATTCTCTTTAAAGAATTGTCCCTTTTCATAGCCAGACAAAGATTGCCACTTCTTTAGAATGTCAACGGGGGTGTTATATTGCACCTCGCAAATCTCTTCGGGAACGAATGAGTCAACACCCATGCCCGCCAAAGTCTGATTGACTTTCTTATTGATAGCACCCTTGAGGGCGTCAATGTGTTGTTGCTTCTCTTTCTTTAGAGACTCAACTTGTTTCTTCAAACTTTCATTTTCAGTAGTCAACGTGGAAACAGTCTTTTGAAGTGTTTCTAGTTCTACCTTATTATCTTTTCCGAAAAATCCCATAAATTAGTTATTGAGCGTCTTGATATGTTCTTCAATAATTGAATCGCCCTCTTTGTGGCCGGTCTTGAATGAATTCAAAAGTTTATCTGCAAATGCTTTGTCCTTCTCACTGACAAACAATTCATTCTTGAAATACTTGGAAGTGTCAGCTTTCTTTAACAACTTACCCTTTGCGTATGGGTCAACCTTGCTTGCGGCTGGTGCGTCTTCTTTCTTGTCTTCAAGTTCTGGTTCTTCACCGTCGGCCTTGGTTGGCTCGTCCTTTTCAACCTTGAAAGCTTTCTTGCAATGTGGACACTCAATCTTGGAGTCCTCACCCACCTTAGCGGCGAATTCATAATCCTCCACTGTGTCTTGGTCTTCGGCTTTCTTACCCTTGTCCATGTCGTCAATTACTTCGTTTGGTGTTTCGTCTGCTTTGACGGGACTTATTGAAACTTCCGCTGGTTGAACGTTCTTTTGTTCTTCCTTGACGGGAGACTTGATTCTTTGAGTTGTTACATTTGTCATAGTCTTAATATATAGTTATTGGTTTGTGATTATTTCCAAAAATTCTGTGAAGTCGTCAACGCATACGTCAACTAGGTTCTTGTCCAAGGCGTCTTCTCCGGTATAACACAAACCTTCCATTGTATCAGGTTCTACTTTTGAACGTGTTCCCAATACGGCATTCTTGAAACTATCGTGAATCTTGACTATCTCTTTGGTCAATATGTCCTCTTCCTCTGGGGTCATTGGTTTTGAATCACTCCCGATAAGTTTGTATTTACCGCTGGAGATATACTTGGTCTTGATACCGGCCTTTTCCATTGCTTCGGAAACGTCCATAAACATTTGCCAGACACCGATTGAACCAACGGTTGAACTTGGGGTTGCTCCAATGAATCTACATTGTGAGGCTAACCACATAGCGGCGGAACACATATGTTGTTCACACCAGCCATATACCGGCTTGATGGAATCCACTTGCTTAATCTTGCGAGCCAGTTCTGGGATGCCGGTTACTTCTCCACCCCAACTAATAAAATTGAGAATGATACATTTAACGGAGGCGTCCGCTAACAAGTCGTCAAGTTGTTTTGAAATATCGTCTGTGTTGACATAACCCAAAAGTAATTGCTCCATTTGATTGGCACCTTTTACCAAGGTTCCGTTAATGGTAAGAATGGCTATATCGCCCAAGTCTTCACTGTTGTTTACGGCTTCCGTTGTGGAAACCTTTTCAATCTGAGCAAGCACGGGGTCACCAAATACTTTTCCAAAGATACCGCCCATTCTAACGTCAGTCAGTTGGTTAATATCCTCATACAGTGCAAACAGGTTTTCTTTTCTGATAGCCCATTTACCGCTTAAAACTCTTTGTCTTGCATTACTTAGATTCATTGTCTGTTTCCTCATTCGGTTCTGGTTTTGATTCTTCATTGACAGGTGCTGGAACGGTTGGCTTTTCGCTTTCCTCCATTTGTTCCTTGATACTCTCCGTGGTTACAATGTCTTCACCAACAGCCTCGTTAATTTCTTTAGCCGTGTTGTCAGCGATTAAGTATTTCATTTTAACTTCATTCGCTATTTCTCTCATGGTATGTTCAGCAGTCTTACCGCTGGACTTCATGGTAATGTCATTCATTGAACGTAAACCGGCGTTATAATAGTCCAAGTCGTCTTGTCTATCGTAACTATCGTTGAGCGTTAAAATCTTTGGGTGACTGAATTCAATGTTGTTGTAAATATCAACTTCCCAGTTAGGGGAAATGTCACCGTCTTTCATTCCTTTAACAATGGCTTGAGTAATGATAAGTTTACCTATCTTATCAAGAATCTTTTGGGATTGAGCAACCGTGGAATTGAATACCTTGCAAATACCGTCAGACATTCTTCCACTTATTTTGCTTGGGGATAGAATTATTTCGTGTGGTATTCCCATTGCTTGTAAAATGTCCTTTTCTTTCTTGGTAATAATGTCTTGCGTTGCCGTGGTCATTGCGTCGGTAGCAAGGTTCTTAACGTCACCACCATTAGATAAACAGTATTTGTGTGTAGGGCCGTCAACAATCTTTATACCGCTTGATTGTGGTTCACCAACTCCAGCGCCCAAGATACCAACTGCGGTATTGTCAAAATTACGAATATCAGCGAACAGTTGTGCCTCGTCTTCTGGTCCCTCTCCGCTTGGTGTATGTTCAATTACCGTGTTCATTTGCTGAACTTTAATGCCTTCAAAAATGTATCGTTCAATTTCTTGAAGGGATAGAGTTTGAATAATGCCTGGAGCCGTGGCTGAAAACCCTCTTCCACGGTCAAAGTAGTCTGGGTCAAATACCAACTTCATTTGATTGGCTGAGAACAATTGTCTTTGTTGGTTGGCTAGTATTGAATTAACCATGTTGTTTGAATTAATTACACTGTAACCAACTGGCAGACCGTCTTTATTAAAGATTACGCCGTCACTCTCAATCGTCTCCGGCATTGGGCCTTTAACTGTTGGTGATTCGTTTCTTGATATTTGAAAGTTTGTTTCCGAACCTATTCTGTGGGCTGGTATCAATTGAATCTTTGCATTTTCTTTACCGAATAGAACGCCTACGTCTCCGTCAATTTTGATACGTTTCAGCATTACATACATTACAGTATTGAAATCAAAGGTTTGTCCCCTGACACAACAGTTTTGCAAGTATTGTTTGAGATAGGGAACAACTTCATTATCCCACCAGAACCGTTCCAAGTCCGAATTCCAAATTGGTTTGTATTCACTACCGACTGCGAACATTGCAAGTGTATTGATACCTGAATACAACCAAGGAACTTGGGACGTTGTAGTTCTCGCCCACCTCATTAATAAGTCACGGGTTAAAGCCGAAGCACCTAACTCTGTGTCTTGATTAACATAAGTCTGTATGGTGTTATGTCCATAGTTTGGATATTCATAGATTGAACCATACTGAGCAAACGCTTTCGGTTTACTTGGAGCATTAACAACATTGCCGATATTGTCATACAAAATTGATTTTTGAAACTTGTGCATAGCTTACATTAAACGAATAACTCTACTCTGGCGGACAATCTTGCCGTATTTCTTTGGGTTATATGTTTTAAGATAGTATCTTGTTTCACGAAGTATTTCAGAAACAGGAGCAACCCATTCTTTCTTGGCTTCCGTTCCTTCACCTGTCCACTCCATGAGCTTGACGCCTTGACGGTATAGCTCCATAGCCCTAGCACGCATTTTCAATACGTCTTGTGGTGTGTCAATTAACGGGTCGAGAAAATTAAACATTGAATCCATAAATTAGATAATACTCCCCTTGTGTCCCCAATCAATTTCGTCATAACCAACTCTGAAAGCTTCCGTTATCTGAACCGAACTTGTGACATGTTCAATTCTGCAATGCTTGAGTTTCATTTTGTCGAATTCAGTTTGTAGTGCGGACATGACGTTATTGTGAACAATGGCTGGCCCCTTTTTCTCACTGATAAGTTGATTGAGTCTTTTTGTCATAGGAATATATATTGAATTACTTTATAAAACCGCCGGTATCTTTATGCCGTTGTTTCGTCCGGCACGTAGCATTTACAGATAAGAGCTTGCACGAGTGCCTGCGCCATACAGTCAAACAGGTGGTTTGGTTTGTCGTAATTGTCGAATCTGCCTGTTTCGGGATTGATACTTTCCGAATACATTTGTTTGGCAAATGTTTCGTCGGCTCTATGGTTGTATCGAAACTTGAATGGAACTTTACCGTCTCTGATATTGGTAAGTATCGTCTTGATTGAATAGTTGCTCCAAAGAACAAGCTGCGGACGAAACTTAGACCAAGGGGAATTAGCCGCCCATAGGACTTCCGGCTTTGTCATTACCCCATAATATCTTTTGATTCCGTCCGGGTGTACATAGTCCACTTTAGGGGTTGTCTTTCCACCGTCACCTTTGAGACACAACCAAGGAACAAATACTTTCTTACCCTTCGTGTATTCATACAAGTCACCTCGTTTGATACTCTCCTTGTAAACTGTGTCTGTCTGGTCGCCTGAGTCAATAGCGATATGGATGGGTTTAATCTTGTATTGATTCTTGATATTAACCAATTCGTCATAACCAACACAGACACCCCAATCAATCAACCTTGCTTCACTTACCTTGTTGCTCCACGCCGTCACCAACCAATAGTTACAATCCCTTTGAACGTCTATCGTCAAGAATCTGTGTGTTTCGTCCGGCCATTCTTTGTTTTCGGTTGATATGTCAGACATTAACCTTGGAATGTCTATCTCCTGTCCTACCTTCCAAAACAATCCAAGTTTCTTGTTTCTGAACAACTTGAGTTGTTCACTAATCCCCGTTCTATTAAATTCGGCCTTTGCTTCCAACCATTCCAAAGCAACTTTTTTAAAGCTCAAATCTTTGTTGACGAAACAAGGCCATGTATAGGAACGGATTCCCTTTTGCCCTTTATGAATCTGAATGTAATCACCGTTATTCAACAACTTGATACGATTGTCTTCCGTGTCGGCTACTTCATGGAAACAATGCTGGCACACCAATCTTGTGTTGTTAGTCCTTTGGTCATGGGTCAAGGTTTTCTCCGCGTTCTGTTTATCCCAGACAATTCCGTAATAGTTTGGTTCCTCCCCTCCCTGAAATTCATATTGTTGTAGTTTCTTGCATTGTGGACAAGTCCACCCATAGGTGAACACGTCGCCCTTCATAAACTGTTTATGGAGCGGTGAACCTTCAAAGTCAGGTTGGGAAGCAATGATTATCTTCTTTGACTTCTCAAAGGCTGGTGTCTGTGTTCTTGCTATGGATTCCTTTATTGTTTCCTCCGCGTCATTGTAGAAACAAACCTCTTCAAGTATAAGATTCTTGATTGAAAGTGATTGCAGGTTTCTAATCGAAGTCCCTGACGACTTGATAAACATACTCGGCATTTCAAGCAACCCGTCCTTTGCATTGTATGTGGAGTGTTCCAGTAATTGTTTCAACGCCGGATTATTCTCCATTGTTGGAATAATACGAGTGGTCATACAGATATGGGCCGCTGAATCGTGTTGGTGAACTCGAAGTGTCGGGCCCGGATTCTGCAACGCTACATAACTACAAAACAACTCATTTATACCGCTCTTGAAAGTTTGGGTAGCACAAGCAAAGTTCAATTGCTCAATACTCGTATCCGTCAAGTCCTCCATTGGTTTCTTGAGATAAGGACTTATGGAAACGTCAAAGGTTCCGTTGATACCATATCCTTTTTGTGGCAACTTGATATTGTCCTTTGCCCACTCATACACCGGCCTTGTGTCAATCGGTTCAAACGCAGCTAAGAACGTCTGGTTCAATTGTAATTCTGTTTCATTGCTTAACGACATTCTTGTTGCGGCTGGTTAGTTGTTTATATAGTTCTGAAACAATGGAATTGTAGAATTCAATGCAAACGGCCTTCCTCTTCTCCCTCTCCGTGTTGTCAATCTTTATCGGAAGTTCATTGACGAGCTTCGCCTTGAGGATTGAACTAATGGTCAACCCAAGAAATTGTAGATACTCGGTTTCTTCCTTCGTGGTTATGTTCTGACGTTTCTTGTTTGCTATGTCGAGATTCTGAATGACAATCTCATTCGCTAGTTTAATCTTTTTAAGGTTGTCCAATGAGTCAGCTTCAATCTCTGTAATGAAGTCCTTGTTAGACTCATAGTATTCCTTGGCCTTCTTGACGTTTACCTTGTTGTTGAGTCCAACCACTTCGGGACATAACACGCTGACAATCTTCAAGTGCTTAATGGGAATACCACTGTCCTGCGCCAGTTGCTTCATTGACATTTTGTTGGGGGTTGAATCCTTCATAAAAATAAAAGTAGGTGTTTAATAAGTGGACAAACTTGGGCGAAAATCTGAAAACCCAGAACCACCGTGCACAATTCTCTTGTGCCACTATTCCTACTTAAAAACGTATCTCCTTATTTACTGACGGTGTGTTTTATAAATTTCAAAACTCATTTCAGGGGGAAGAGAACGCGACCGTCACCCCGCGTTCAATTCTTAAAGAAATTGATAATAGATTCCTTTAATTTATATGGGACGCCTTGGTGTCTGGCTCTTGCGTAGGCGAATCGGTCATTACAACTTGTATATTGAGTGACAAACTCGCCTATTGTCATCTAATTGCGTCGCTCTCCTCTTTGTCCCTATACCACCACACTAAACCGTAATAAACTGGCTTCTTGTTGATACCTTCGGATGGAATACATATCGTATAGTCAAGAAACTCTTTGCGTCGTTGAATGTGTCGAGCAAATTCAACCAACTCTTCCCATGTCTCAAACTCTTCGTTCTCTACGTCACTCTGCATTGTCTTTGTTAATAAGTCTCTTCAATTCCTCTACGGATAAAGGCGGGCAATCCACAACTGGCTTTTGTTTTGGTATTACCATTATCTGGGATGATTGAACACTGGTCACAATCCAGCAATGGTCATCTACCTTTGTCCTTATCCATTGGCTCATAGAATTACCAATATGTTACCGGCGTTGATTATGGTGTATTTCTTGCCCTTAATATCTACCTCAAGTCCTTTGTCAATTATCACCTCGTCACCAACTTTGACTGGCGGTGGCACCGTGTAGCCTGTGTCTGTGATACGTCCCGGCCCAACAGCGACAACCTTGTATGTGTTGCTGAGTCTGGCTTGTAAATCGTCCGGCAATTCAATGGTGTTGGATAGTTTCTGGGTAATTCTTTCGAGCAATGCTCTGTCTTGTGTTAACTTCATAATTGTTTGATATATTGTTTAAGACTCTGGGGAATTATTTCCTTGGCCTTTCTTGTCTTTGTCCATTTGAAAAGCGTTCCACAGAAACCACACTTACCGAACAGCGGTTTGTATGTTTCTTTGGTGTAACTGTGTTCTATGTGGAAAGAACAGTTTGGACATTCTATTTCTACTTTTATTTGTTCACTCATAAATTCTTAACTCCATTCAACAATATAGTTTGTAGGTAATTCAAACCATATATCACCTTTACATAGTCGAATAGAACCAAAGGACTTTGTGGTAATGGTTACTTCAAGTCCCTCTTCTTGTTTCTGGATAGCAAATTCCATAGCCTTGTCTTGATTCCTAAATCGGACTTTTCCGTCCTGTTGAATTAATGATTCAGGTTTGCCATATTCGTCATAGATTATTGGCTTATTCATAAATCTTTTAGCTTACCGGCGTTGATTCGTATTTAATTTGTGTTACTTCTATACCATCAATTCCAGTCGCTATATGTTCAGTATCTTCTAATAACCTAATACACATTTGTAAAATCAATATCTCACTGTCTGTGGGCGAAACACCTGTATATGCCTTTGTTACTATTGTGTTAGCCATTTTAACTAACTCTCTATATTCCTTTGGTATCTTAACCTTTGCCATAATTTAATTCCTTTCACCGTGCGTCATCGTTTCTCCTCTTTAATGTCAAAACCCATTACATGGTTTTCATTCACCCGTCCATACAAGCTGCGGGATTTCAATTCTAATACTAAATGTTCAATTTTATCTTTTGAGAGATACACCGTCCTATTTTCTTGTGGTATGTCCCTTTGATTGTAGTCAGCATCTAATTGCATAAGTTCAGTCATTACTATGGCAGGTACTACAGGTAATTTCCTTTTTCTATCGGATGGTAGGCCGTCTGTCCTTATCATCATCCAACAAATAAAGAGCGTTGTGAGTGTAGCTATCATTGTTTAGTGGCTTGGGCCGTATGTAACAACTGGTGTTTGTGTTCCATCGGCATTAGTTACTAATGAAGCGGTTATTGATTGGTTGACCCAACCTGTTTCATTGACCGTTGCCGATTGTTTTGGATTGTTAACCACAAATCCGAAGTATTCGGGATGTTCAATCATAAGGAACTCTTTTGCTTTTATAGTTCCATCCCAAAATCCTTTATCATAAGCATCTTTTAAATCTTGTTGTCTTTTTGTCATAATCGTTAATTGTCCTTTTTGATATACACACCAGATTCGAGAATGGTTCCTTGTCTGATGATTGGTTTTGTGATGAGCAACGAACGGTTGTCAATCGGGATTATCTGACGAAACTTGTTCTGTCTTGCCCGTTCACAAATCTGTTTTTTGTTCTTTTGATAATACCGTTTGTAGTATTCCTTGCGGGACATCCCTTTGATAATATCGTTCTGATGTTTGTTTTCTTTGTTCATCTGTTGAATAAGTATTTGGGTAATTTTTAAAACGATTAAATTTCAACAATTATTTTCAGTGGGCCTATTGATGTTGCTGGTGAAGACTGCTACTATGTTCGGACATTACGGGGACATGGTGTTCCCGTCATTTCAACAACACAAAATATATGCCAAGCATTCAACAGACATTAAACGAGATTCAAGAACGGTTAAACACACTCCATGAGTTATTTGGTGGTGGCGGCAATGGTGTTCCATCTCCTGCTGTAAAACCTGGACGCAAACCAAAGACACTTGCACTTAACATTCCAAAAGAAATTATTCCACCGGCGAAAAAGAAACGAACGATGTCAGCGGCTGGACGTGCGAAGATTGCTGCGGCACAGAAAGCAAGATGGGCGAAATTAAAAGCCAGCAAAAAATAATCAGTAACAATTTCCTAAACGGAAACACCCCTTCACATTGATTTGTGGAGGGGTATTTTATTTTTGTGCGATTTGCTGTCGCCAGATTTGCGTGCCGCCGTCAAGTTCCAGTCAATCACCAATGATTGGTGAGAAACAAAACAAATAACAACGAAGAAAGAAAAGTATATGGCAAAAGTAAACACCACCACCGACAAATCACCGGCCACCCCTCCAAAACAACTGACGGCCGCAGAACTCCGTGAACAATTGAGATTGATTAATGAACAACTGGCTGAGGCGAACACACGGGAACTTCAACCGAAAATTGATGACATCAAGACCAAGTTTGACGCAATCCTTGTGTTGGTTGAAGACGTTCAAGGGATGGATGAAAATTACGTCCCCCCTTTCATGGTTCGTGTGGAACGTGAAGAACTGACAGAAGACACAATCAAACCGTTTTTAGGAACTGACGGTAAATCAATCGGTGACATCAACGGACATTTCAAGGGTGGTTCAAAGAAAATCGGTATCAAAATCACCAAGATGATTGAAGACAAAATCATCGTCAAATCCGATGTCCCCAAACAAAATGGACGTGGAACGATGACGATTTATAAGAAGAAATAACCGTCCCTTTTCAACACTCCCCAATCGTCACAGATTGGGGTTTTTTATGCGGTGATGTCTTGGACGGTTCCACGGTCAAAATGCGTCCTGGCCCATTCTGGCCGTGTTTGATACCCCTTAAAAGTTGAAACGGGTGTCCGAATATCCCCAATGAAAACAAGGCTGTTGACTATTTTCTTAATTTCAGTCATATAAAGAGAACGGCCAGCCATTTTTCTCCATGAAATTGCCGCAACGCGGACAGCGGCCGGGATCGCGCCAGGCCTCGACGAAGTGTTTGGGGTTGGCCGGACATTTCAGCTCGAATTCCTGCCAGACGAGTGGACGCACGGGATGGTTCAATTGATGGAATGAACCATTGCGCAAGACCACGGGTGGAATTTCCGGGCGCAAGGCGCGAAACGACTGGCTGCGAACAATTTCTTTTTCCGGCTCGTGCCGGCGGATGCGCGTGGGCACATCGAACAATTCGCGGCAGTCACGGCAAATAATCGTCTGCACCGAGCAATGGATGCCGGTGTCCGCGCCGCCGGAAAGGTGCGCACGATACTGGCACCAGGGACATTCAAAATGGAACGTCTTGCCCACGTATTTGAGATACAACCATATCGGCGCAGTTTCAAGCCGCCATCGCGTGCCCGGCGATAAAACCGGTCGTCCATGCCGCCTGAAAATTAAACCCGCCGGTAATACCGTCAATATCCAGCAATTCGCCCGCAAAGAAAAGTCCCGGGCACACGCGGCTTTCCATGGTCTTGAAATTGACCTCGTTTAATTTCACGCCGCCGCACGTCACAAATTCGTCCTTGTTCAAACTTTTACCGGCCACCGGAAATTCCGAGCGGGTGAGCTGCTGTCCCAGGGCGTGCATCTGCGGCCGCGTGAGCGCCGACCAACGCGTGTCGCGGGCGATTCCGGCCGCCAGAACCAATTGTTCCCACAAACGCGCGGTGAGCGACGCCAGCGGAACGTTCACCACCAGCCGGGCGCCGTTGGTTTGACGGCGCGACTGAAATTCTTCCGTGATTTTTTCCGTGGACAATTCCGGCAGCCAATTGACAAACAGCGGAAATTCGTAATTCAGACCGTGCAAGTCCCG
>Ga0206807_1029_pt1 | contig 32298 bp, 22 predicted proteins | sample Alteio_BWOrgCont_57_FD_152915 | JGI IMG/M metagenome (GOLD analysis project Ga0206807, IMG submission 152915) | Enriched cells from forest soil in Barre Woods Harvard Forest LTER site, Petersham, Massachusetts, United States -... | ecosystem: Environmental > Terrestrial > Soil > Temperate forest >...
TTCGGCTGGACCAGTTCTTTTGGGGCCGCTGCCGTGCTCGCGGTTATCGGCGCGCTGTGCTGGTTGGTAGTTCACCCAGAGCGTCCACTCGAAACGATGTAGAGGGGGCTGAGAGAATCGATAAATCTAATCCGGCGAATAACTGCTTTTTAAGTTTCCTTTACAATTCCTATCGATTTGTGGTGCCGTAAGAGTATCTCTCACGGCATGAGTCATCCCGTCCGACGTCCGCTCGAGCCCGTCCGCTGGTGTTTTGGAAACGCCATGATGCTGTTGTGGCTTTTTATCGCACTGCTTCATGCCAGCGCCGGTGTCCTGCGCTCGCCAGGTGCGCAAACCAATTTGCGGCTCTCTGAATACCAGAAGCAATACTGGCAGGTGGAAGATGGCCTGCCGGAAAACAATGTCCGCATGATTGCGCAGCAGCCGGGCGGCCCATTGCTGCTCGCTACGTCCTCCGGCCTGACCACCTTCGATGGGCTCCACTTTCAAGGTCTTTCCATACCTGGCGATGCCGACGGCGAGACCGTGAATGCAGTCCTGATTGGGCGGGATGGCGATCTCTGGATCGGCACCGATGGGCGGGGCGTGCTCGAGTACAGTGGCTCCGGCACGCCAAACAACATCAGCGAACTCGCCGGCCGCATGGATGAGCGAGTGAGAATGCTTTATCAGGATTCTGCCGGCTCGCTCTGGATCGCAACGCAGAACGGAGTTGAGCGATATCGTGATGGTCAGCTGGAGAGTTTCGGCGATGCCGGCATGATCTCCGGCGACATTACAGCTCCGTTTGCGGAGGATGAGCGCGGGGGGATTTTCTTTGTAACGTCTAGCGGGCTTTTCCACATGGCATCCGGCGGCCGACCTGAGCTGTATAAGATCCGTGACGCTGCGTTGGGGAAACCAGTCGCCGTCTACAGCGATCTACAACACCGGCTCTGGATTGGAACAACAAATAGCGTAGTGCAGCTGGTGCCGCGCAAGGCCGGAGCCGGGTATGACGAAGTTGTAGCCGCTCGTATTCAAAGCCCGGTCACTGTGTTGTTAGGTGATGCGCAGGGCAATCTCTGGGTGGGGACGCACCATAGCGGCATTTCGCGAATCGGCAGTGAGGGCGTGACATCGTGGTCGTCGCGCAACGGGCTGCCAGATGACACGATCCGCTCTCTGTACATCGACAATGAGCAGAACCTCTGGATAGGGATGTTTACGGGAGGCCTGAGCCGCTGGCGCAGGGCAGCGTTTGCTCCCTATGGAGAAGCAGAAGGCTTTCCCGCCGCCTATGCCGCAAATGTGTTTGCAGACAGCAACGGCGATCTGTGGCTTGGCACATGGGACAAGGGCCTTTATCGGAGCCACGACGGAAAGCTCTCTGATATGACGCCGCCGGGCATGCCGGTCACGACTCATGTCCGTGCCTTCGCCGAGAATCAGCATGGGCAGCTTTGGATTGGCACATGGTTTAACGGTGTCTATCGCTATGATGGGCAGGCGTTCCGTCACTACCTGTTGGGCACGGAATCTCCAGGCAACGCCGTCAGTTCTGTCCTTGTAGATCGCGATGGCGGTCTGTGGATTGGAACTTACACGGGCCTGCTTTACTTTGCCAGTGGCGAGCCCACAGGGCCACGATCCGTGTTTCTAGAGGCAAAGCTGATTACCTGCACGTTGCAGGATCTTGATGGCTCTCTGCTGGTCGGAACGAGCACTGGCCTTTTTCGCGTGCGCGAAGGACATTCTTCTCCGATCACCGATCTGCCGAATTCGCATGTGCTTTCGCTCACTCGCGACAGCCAGGGGTATACATGGATCGGTACGAAGGCCGGCGGGCTGGCGCTTCTAAGAAACGATCACGCAGAATCTCTGCCTGCAAAGAGCGGCCTGCCAACATTGCCTGTGAGCACTGCCATTGAAGATGGCGAGGGCTATCTTTGGCTGGGAACATCGCGCGGTATCGTTCGCGTTGGAGTCGCAGCGCTGCATGCAGTCGCAGAAAAAAGAGAACAATCTCTTTCTCCCATTCTTTTTGGACGGGCCGATGGCATGCCTTCGAGCGAATGCGGCGGCCCTTCGCTGCCGGGAGCGGCGCGTACTGCGGATGGCACACTCTGGTTTGCCACTACCAAGGGCTTCGCTCATACAACGAGCGCCATAAAGGGTTCTGTTCTTGCGCGTCCGATCGTTCCAACTCTCGGATGGGCATTTACCGATGATCTGACTCCGGAAAATGTCCATAGCGGAGGCCGCGTCGAAATACAGGCGGGCCAATCAGACCTGATTTTTCTATTTAATGCGATCCATTTGTCGAATCCTTCGCAGATTGAGTTCCGGTATCGTCTTGACGGATATGACACAGACTGGACCACGACCCATGGACGCACGGCACGCTACAAGCGGCTTTCTCCGGGCAAATATACTTTTGAAGTCCAGGCGCGCAACAGCGGTGAAGCGTGGGGTGATTCCGTTGTTTCCGTGCCTGTAGTACAACGGGCCTATTTCTATCAGACGTGGTATTTCTACCTCGCGCTGCTTCTGCTGGCTGCGGCTCTGGGAGTGCAGTTTTTCAGGCAGAGGGTGCATTTGGTCAAGGGACAGATTGGTGTCGTCATTGAAGAGCGCAACAGAATAGCGCGCGAATGCCACGATACGTTGATGGCGGGCTTCGCTGCTATCTCGTGGCAGCTTGAAGCGACTGCCAAGATCTTCCGTGACAGCGCTCTGGTCGATACTCCTGCGGCAAAGTCCTGCGATCTCGCCCGTAGCATGGTTGCGCATTGCCAAGCCGAAGCAAGGCGCATCATCTGGGATCTGCGGGATACGGGATACATGACCAATATTCTTTCCCATGCGCTCTCGCGCACATTGAACGCCCAGGAGCCGGGCGATTCTTCCGTGATCACCTTTCGCGTGGAAGGCGACGAGGTGCCTCTGGCGCCGGCATATGTCCATCATCTTGTGTGCATCGGGCAGGAGGCCGTCTCGAATGCGATGCGGCATGCCGCGCCCTCGCACATTGCAGTACATCTGCGTTACGAAGCCGATGCGCTCAATCTCACGATTCGCGATGATGGCAGCGGATTTCGCGGTGATTCATCCAAAGTAGGACATTTTGGAATACCCGTCATGGAAGAGCGTGCGAGAAAAGTCGGTGGCATATTGCGCCTTCAAAGTTCGCTCGATGAAGGCACAGAGGTTTCGGTGAAAGTGGCTTTCAATTCCCTGCAGAATGTCAGCAGGCAGCAGCAACAATACATCGTCCCATGGATCGGAATATGAAAGAGATTCGCGTTCTTCTGGTTGAGGATCATTTTCTGGCACGCATGGCGCTTCACTCGGTCCTGTCAGGTCATTCGCAGATTCGTATCATTGGCGAGGCCTCGGACGGGGAAGAGGGATTCATGATGTACCGGTCGCTGCAGCCTGACGTGGTGGTGCTCGACTTGCGTCTCCCGCGCATGAGTGGCTTTGAGTTGATCAAACTGCTACGCGAGGAGTTTCCTAAAGCACGCATCGTAGTTCTCTCAAACTATCAAGGGAGTGAAGACATCTATCGAGCTGTGCGTTTCGGGGCGATGGCTTATCTCACGAAAGACGCAAGCGGGGAAGAACTGGTCAATGCAATTCAGAGTGTAGACCGAGGGCTCCGTTATCTTCCCCGCGTTGCCCTTGACCGATTGGCGGAACGGATACCAGCGGTCGATCTTACGCCGCGCGAATCCGAAGTCCTGGCATGCATCGCGCAGGGGCGGTCTAATCGCGAGATCGCCGACGATTTGCACATCGCAGAGAAAACGGTGCGTATTCACGTCTCTTCCGTACTGGATAAAATGGGAGCTCGCGATCGAACGCAGGCGACGATCTACGCCCTTCAGCGTGGGCTTGTCCACCTGGACTGAATTTCTCGATACACAACAGGAGGTTGGTTTGAAGGTATCTCTGTTTTCCTGGCGGCGATTCGTCCTTGTCACCGCGTGTGCCATCGTTGTGGGAACAATTCTGACACTCACGCATGTCGTCCTTGCGGATACTCCAAAAACTGCCGCCGAGTATGCTACCGATCCAGCTTTGATGATCGATGCATACCGCCATGTCGAGGCAGCTTCTGTTTCAGATGCGATCGAGCAGTTGCTGCACCAGAAGAGCTATATGTCTCATCGTATGCAAGCGATTTTCCCAACCAAGTTTGCCGGCACCGCGCTTACCGTCAAGCTGATGAAGGAGGAAAATCACGACCCGAGTGCTTTATCGGGGATGCTGAAGGCAATCGACTCAGGCGGACCAGGCTCGGTCTACGTAATGACCGTCGAGGATGGAGCAGACATTGCAGGAATGGGCGGCCTGATGGGTACAGCGATGTTTTCCCGAGGATTCGCAGGCGCAATTATCGATGGCGGAGTCCGGGATCTTCCGCAACTCAAGAAGATTGGCTTCCCGGTCTACTCTACGGGGCCGGTTCCTTCAACCTCCGTAAGCCACTATCGCTTTGGCGGCATGAATGTTCCGGTTGTCTGTGATGGAGTGAAGGTCGCGCCGAACGACATCATTGTTGCCGATCAGGACGGCGTAGTTGTGGTGCCGCGTGAGCATGCGCCCGAGATACTCGTTCTGGCACAACATCTGGATGATAGCGAGCACTCGATGTATCCTTTCATCGAAAAGTTCCATTCGATTGAAGAGGCAGTCAAACAATTCGGACGCATTTAGCTCTCGCCGATAGGGCATTTGTCCTAGCTCGCGGGTGGTCGTGTGGCCGATGACAGCGAACGCGCTATCGCTTGGAATGGTTGGTACTGAAGAACTATAGTTTTGCTGCGCGTCATCGAGACGAGTCTTGTCTCCCAACGTTTACTTCGTGAGGAAGATCGCAATGCCTGATGAGGGTGCGGGGTTTCAGCTTTCGCGGCGGAGATTTCTCAGCCTGTCTTCTGCCGCGGCTGCGACTTTGGGCATTACACCCCTGGCCGCCAACGCTTCCGAATCTATTGCGGAAAACGGCGCCTCGCCCGACGACTACTACGCGAAGCTCGGCGTTGAGAAGATTATCAATGCAGCCGGAACTTATACCTATCTGACAGCCGCGTGCATGCCTCCACAGGTGCAGAGAGCCGTGGCGCAGGCTGCGCTGCATCCGGTACGGCTGAAAGACCTGCAACTCGCAGCAGGCGAGTATTTGGCAAAGAAGCTGAGTTGTGAGGCTGCCGTGGTCAGCTCCGGAGCATCTGCCGCGCTTACGCTTGCGACCGCAGCCTGCATTGCCTCGGCGAATGGTGCAAGTCCGCAGGAGATTCCGGAAAAAGTAGACAAGATGAAAAATGAAGTGGTGGTGCAGAAAGCGCATCGCTATGAGTACGACCACGCGATGCTGCTGTGCGGCGTGCAGATCAAGGAAGTAGTCACACTGGAGGATTACAAGCGAGCCCTCGGTCCGAACACGGTAATGACAAACTTCTTCAACTCAGCCGAGCCGGGACCGAAGGGCGCGCAGATCGACCGCGAGACATGGTTGAGCGTCGCTCACGACCACGGCGTTCCGTGCCACAACGACGCCGCTGCCGACATGCCGCCGATTGAGAACCTGTGGAAATACACCGGAATGGGTTTCGATCTGGTGTGTTTCTCCGGGGGCAAGGGAATTCGCGGACCGCAAAACGCCGGATTGCTTCTCGGCAAAAAACATCTTATCGATCTCGCGGTGGCGAATAACAATCCCAATTCCGATGCAGTCGGGCGTGGAATGAAAGTCGCCAAAGAACAGATTGTCGGCATGGTAGCAGCAGTGGATTGGCTGTTGGAGCAGTCTGATGAGAAGAATCAGGCCGAGTACATGCGGCAGACCGAGATCATTTCAAAAGCCGTGAAAGATGTGCCGACAATGCAGACGCGCGTCTTCATGCCCTCGATTGCGAACCACGTTCCGCATCTGCTGCTTTCGTATGACCCGTCGGTTGTGGGTATTACGCCGCATCAAGTGCAGGAGAAGCTCCGCGCGCAAAAGCCGTCTATAGAACTGAATCCGGCAACCGGTACAAGCTCTAGAGTGGGCATTCCATCGGATGAGAATACGATTGTAATTGCTACCTGGATGCTGCAGCCGGGCGAGGCTGAGATTGTTGGTCTCAGTCTGAGGGCAACACTCGTGAAGAGTCGCGCATAGCTTGAACGAACATTTACACCCTAACTTAAAAGGAGAGAAACAGCATGGAGCAGCAGTCCAGACGAGGTCTTCTTAAGAACGCGGCAATGGCAGCGGCGGCGGTAGGTAGCGCGGCTGTCCTTAGCGAAACGGCTTCAGCAAAAACTCCGAAGCTCGAAAAGAAAAGCTATCCGCCGCCGAAGCCAGGGGAGACCCCGCTCTTCAGTGGTGCTGTGTCGTATGGCAACCTGTTGTTTCTCGCCGGTGTAGGCGCGCACTTCGAAGGCACGATCGAAGAACACACCAAGCATGTGCTGGATGAGCTTGAGCAGAAGCTTCAATCCGCGGGCTCGTCTATGGACAAGGTTCTGAAAGTGAATGTCTACCTGAACGACATCAAGGACTGGGAGCGGATGAACACCGTGTATAAAGGTCGCTGGGGAAGCGTGCCTCCAGTGCGCACGACGATTGCTCCCGCAGGCGGTATTCCCGGGAACTCACTCGTCGAGATCGATTTGATCGCCTACATCTAAACTTCCATTTTTTAGGCCACAAACATTTAAACAAGAATAAAGGCGCATCCATGTCCCTCTTTCGCAATTCACTTCCTTCCCGACGCGAGGTCCTGAAGAAATCAGGAATGCTCACGGCCGTTTCTGCAGCTACCGCTGTCTCTCCGTTGACCACAAATGCGGGTGTTCTCGCTGACCCTGAAAAAACGTTGCACGCTGCCATGGAGGCAGTGGACGGTGATAACCTCTTCACCCGCATCGGGGTGCGCCCGCTGGTCAATGCCCGTGGCACCTACACGATCATCACCGGCTCGCGTTCGTTGCCGCAGGTGAAGCAGGCCATGCTCGAAGCGTCGAACTACTACGTTCACCTCGACGAGCTGATGCCAGCGGTCGGCGGCGAAATCGCCAAGCTGATGGGCGCGGACTCGGCGATCGTCACCACGGGCTGCGAGGCTGCGATCGCGGCTGCGACCGTCGCCTGCATCGCGGGTGCGGATCCAGAGCAGACGCAGGCTTTGCCGTACCGGAAGCGCCGCGACCAGGTCATCATTCCCAAGCATTCACGCAACCCCTACGACTTTGGCGTGCGCATGTGCGGCGTGGAAATTGTCGAAGTCGATTCAGAAGAGGAACTCCGCTCCAAACTCTCTGAACGTACAGCTATGGTCTACATTCTTTCCGGCCCAGCTGCGGAAAAAGGACCATTGTCTATCCCCAACATCTGCTCCATTGCAAAAGAAAAGAACATCCCGGTCTTCGTAGACGCTGCCGCAGAAGAGCCGCTAGTCCCGAATATCCACATCGCTCATGGAGCGACGCTCGTAGGTTATTCCGGCGGCAAGTGTATGCGCGGGCCGCAGGCCGCGGGTGTTCTGCTTGGTCCAAAGGACATCGTAGCTGCCGCATTTTTTAATGCAGCGCCGCATCATAACTGGGGTCGCGCGCTCAAGGTAGGCAAAGAAGAGATCATGGGTATGCTGGCCGCGGTACGCGAGTGGTACAAGCGCGATCATGCAGCCGAGCAGCGCGAATGGCTCTCATGGCTGCAGGATATTGAAGGTCGCGTGAAGCCCCTGCCATCTGTGACGACCGAATACCTCCAACCAGAAGACCTGTCGAATCGCTCTCCTCGCCTTCGTATCAATTGGGACGCCAACCAACTTAAGATCACAGGAACAGAACTTGTCGAGCGCCTCGACAAGGGCACGCCTCGCATTCTGGTGGATGGAGGCACCGGCAGGCGTCCGGACAAGATGCAGAGTTCTGTCACCATCATGCCTTACATGATGGCCGCCGGCGAAGACAAGATTGTGGCTGACGCCATCTACGAAGGTCTAACTCATCCCGGACATTACGAAAATCCAGTCATACCGCAGGGTACTCCTGTGCAGATTGCCGGTAACTGGACGTTCGAAATCAAATACATCCGCGGAACGGGAGTACAGCACCTCACCTTGCAGCAGGAGGGAGATCGGCTCACAGGAACGCAGGCCGGTGAAGTCTATCAGGCAAATCTCAAAGGCATTGTCCATGCTGACCATATCGAGTTGATGAGCGAGATGGAGGTTCCGGGCAACGCCATTTCCTGGACGTTCCGCGGAGTTGTCACAGGCAATAACGCGAGCGGCACAGTTCACATGGGCGAGTATGGCGACGCTACCTGGACAGCGGTAAAGAGCTAGTGTCTGTGTTAACTCTGCGATGATCCGGGAGCGATATGGCGATTACCGTTACCGAGCAGGACCCGCGTTATCAAACCCTGAAAAGGAGCCGCAACCTCCGCTGGCCGCCATCGGAGAAAGACTACGCCAGCCGCATCGAGTTGTGCGAAAGCGCTTCGGACGCGGCTGAGGCGCTGCAGCGGATCGTAAACGCTGGACTGCGCCCAACGGTCCGCAGCGGCGGGCATTGCTACGAGGATTTTGTCGTCAACAATCCGGGCGGAGTGATTCTCGATCTGAGTCTATTGCAGGAATCGCGTTCAGCCGAGGATGGAAGCAAATACAAGATCAGCGCAGGGAAGCAACTGGGGGAAGTCTATCTCGATCTCTTCAAGCGCTATGGGATGACCATTCCCGCGGGCACGTGTTATCCCGTAGGCGCAGGCGGACACATCAGCGGCGGCGGCTATGGCCTGCTCTCCCGCCTTCATGGGCTCACCGTCGACTGGGTATCCGCTGTCGATATCCTCACCGTCGACGCGAGCGGCAAAGTGGTTTCCCGTCGCGTCGACAAACAACACGATCCAGACCTCTTCCGCGCGTGCCGTGGCGCTGGCGGGGGCAATTTCGGGATTATTACCTCTTTTCTATTCGACAAGCTGCCACAGGCCCCCCACGAAGTGGTGCATGCAGGGTTGTCGTTTGACTGGACCACGATGACCGAGGATCGCTTCGCAGCGATTTTAAGAACGTATGGCAACTACTGGGAGACGCGCGGCAAAGACCCGGATACATACGGCCTCTTTGCGATTCTGGATGTTTCCCACGCTTCGAACAAGCGCTTTGGTGTCTCCCTCCAGTTCTGTAATCCGGATGGAACCTGTAACGACCTGAGCGTCGTGAATGAGTTTCTGGACCTTTTCTCATCGTGCAATCCGTCGCCGGGGGCGCCACCTCCAGCGGGCGAGCGGGCTATCGCGCACGCTGCTGTATCTGGGGAAGCATGCAGGGGACAGCATTCCATGACACGCCGATTGTGGCTGGATGCCACCATTGGAGACAGCGGTGCTGAAGGGAGTGGGCGCGCGAAATATAAATCGACCTACATGAAGACCAACTTCACAGATGAAGAAGCGAAGTGCATATACAAGCACATGACGACCGATGCGCCCGGCGTCGATCTGAGAGGGTTTTTTCTGGCGATTGACTCCTATGGCGGAGCGACCAACCGCAGCCAACTCGCCGAAGAGACATCCATCTGGCAACGCTCATCCATCATGAAGCTGCAGTTCCAGTCATACTGGCAGAATGCGGATGACGATGCCGGACGCCTGAAGTGGCTGAAGGATTTTTATAGCGACTTATACTCCGGTTCCAAGGTCGATCCCCGCTATGCCTCGACGCCGTATCCCGGAGAGCATTACGAAGGCTGTTACATCAATTACCCGGATAGCGATATGCTGGCATACCCGTTTTGGCCGCAGTTGTACTACGGCGATCAGGGCCTTTATCCCTTTCTGCAAAGCGTGAAACGGCACTACGACCCAAATAATGTTTTTCACCACGCGATGTCTGTCCGCTTATAGAAAAACTGCTTGAGCGAGAGGTGTCTTGCTGTCATGAACTCGAACATGCCATGGAGCCGCCGAGCATTTTTGCAGAGTGTTGGATACACCTCTGCTTTGAGCGTGATGAAGAAGGCGATTCCGGGTTACAGGGTGTCATCGCTGAATGAGCCTAATTCAACTTCACCAGCGGGATTTGCCTACGTTGGCTCGGGGGACGACGCAGCCTCGTCATCACTTCAGGTCTTCGAAGTGCGCGGTGATCACTGGCACTTGAAACAAACCATCCCAAGCCGCTCGCCGGTATCGCTTGCCCTCCATCCTGTCCGGCAGTTCTTGTATGTCGCGAACGCAGTCGATGAACATGAACATTTGCCTCGTGGAACAGTGGAAGCCTACAAGATCGACGTTCATGATGGCAGCCTTGTCCTGATCAATCGTCAACCGTTGTCGCTGTCCGGCACCCGGCCCAGGCATATCGCTGTTTCCCCTGACGGCAATCACCTCGTCGTAGCCATTCATGGCGGAGGCACATACAACGTATTGCCGATCGCTCCGGACGGCACGATGGGGCGTGTGTCGCAAATTTTGAAAGAGGTAGGTTCAGGCGCTCACCCTGTATATCAGGCATCTGCCCATCCGCATACGGTTGTCTTCAACGAGACCGGTAAATATATTCTGGCAACCGATGAAGGTTGCGACCGAATCAGCGTCTTTGCTTTTCAAAACGGCAGAATGGTGCGCATGAGGCATGCTATTTCCAAGCCCGTTTCAGGACCTGCGCATCTCGCCATCCATCCGTCCGGAGAGTTTCTTTATGTGTCCAACACGCTGGATGGATCGATCGACTGCTATCGCTGGCGCGCGGCCATGGGTGAGTTGAAACACGAGCAGCGAGTAGAGGTAAATCAAAACTCGGCTTCATGGGGAGCGCAGCCTTTGGCCATCTCCTCGTCTGGCCGCGTTCTCTACGCGGCATCAGTCGACAAAGGGATCTCGGTTTGGGGAATCGGCTCTGCGACCGGGAGGCTGTCTTTGCTGCAGCGATTGAGCCTGGCGAATCGCTCTCTGCGCTCCTTGATTTTGTCCGCCGGTAATCGGCGTATCTTTGCGACCGGTGGCAATCAACATGAGGTATTTTCTATTCCCGTTGTTGCAGAGAGCGGCGAACTGGGAACAGCTTTTGCTGTGGCGAAAACGGCAGAGCCAAGGAGCATGGTTGTTAAATACACTTGACCAACGGCCACGAATGGGCGTGCCTGGGTTCCGTAAAGTGACAGCAATAGTAAAAGCGTTTCAAGCCGGAAAGATGACTCGGAAGAAGAATGATGAAATGTGGAACTCATTTTGTTTGCGGCGGGAAAAATGTGTTGAAAGGCCCGCTTCGCGGCGGCCTGATCTGCTGATTCTGATTCTCTGTTTCTTAACCGCATCGTGCATCTCGGCGCAGAACACTCCGCCGAGACGTCCCTTCAAGCTTGTTGGAAATACGCCAGTCTTCTGGAGCCTGATAAGCCCTGCGGCAAAGATCGAGACAATGGCGACAGGTTTCGGGTTCACAGAAGGTCCGGTATGGGACAAGGCCGATTTTGTCTGGGCCAGCGATGAAGTGCTGAACAAGATTTTTCGCGTTTATCCTGATGGACATCGTGAAGAAATGCTCGCACTTGGCGACCCCGACGGCAGTACTTATGACCACGAACATCGCCTCATCAGTACGGCGAGCGTGCTGCGGGCAATCATTCGTCTTTCACAGGATGGCAAGAGTTACACAATACTTGCAGATCGCTATGAAGGGAAGAAATTCAACAGTCCGAATGACGTGGTTATGGGCCCGGACGGAGCGCTTTATTTCACCGACCCGACGCTGGATTTAGTGAAAGACGAAAAGCAGGAGATCCCATTTCAGGGAGTCTATCGTCTCGATGCAACCGGAAAGGTAACGCTGCTCACGAAAGACCTCACGCAGCCAAACGGATTGGCCTTTTCTCCTGACGGCAAACATCTCTATATCGACGACTCAGAGCAGAAAAACATTCGCGTCTATGATTTTCACGCCGATGGGACCGTCTCGAATGGCCGCATTTTCGGAAGCGAAGACGACGGTACAAACGACGGGGTTCCGGATGGTATCCGTGTGGATCAGAAGGGAAATCTATTCGTCGTTGGGCCGCGTGGCATCTGGGTATGGAGCCCGGCGGGTATACATCTTGGAACGATTGAAGTGCCAGAGCAGCCTGCAAACCTTTCATGGGGTGGGGTGGATAACTCAATCCTTTACATCACGGCGACGACGTCCATATACAAGCTTCGAACCATGACGCGCGGATTTGTGCCGTACGACTAGCCCGCATTGGTTGGGTATACTGGCAGAGAGGAAAACTTCTTGTAATGTGCGAGAAAACGTTTGCTCGGCGATTGATTCTGGCTATTTGCATTCTGGTATCAACAGCTGCGCTGGCCCAATCTGAGCCGCCAAATCCGGTTCTGACGATCCATGTGGATAAGCCGGTTTCGAAGGTCAGCCCGACGCTTTATGGCCTGATGACCGAAGAGATCAACTACTCCTACGATGGCGGCCTCTACGCCGAGATGGTCCGCAACCGCACCTTCCGCGCCAACCGCTCTAACATCCCGAACTGGATTCTTGTCGAAGATGGCGCAGCTTCGGCCAAACTAAGCGTCGACTCGAATACCGGTCCCAGTGAAGCGTTGCCGCACAGCGCTCGCCTCGATGTGACCACTGCCGATGCCGCCAGCCCGGCCGGCATGCTGAACGAAGGCTATTGGGGCGTGCCGCTCCATCCAAATACGAGTTACAAGGGCTCCTTCTACGCTAAAGGGGACTCTTCCGCCGTCGGCCCGGTCACTGTAAGCCTCGTCGCTAACCAGAGCGGAAAAGTTCTGGCATTCACCACTGTCTCGGGCCTCACCGCCGATTGGAAGCAATACAGCTTCATTCTCAAGACGGGAGCCATTGAGCCCTCTGCGGCCAACTACCTGGTGCTTACCGTGGCGCACCCCGGCACACTTTGGCTCAACCTGGTTTCGCTCTTTCCTCCTACTTACCACGACCGCCTCAACGGAAACCGTATCGACTTGATGGAGAAGCTTGCGGCCATGCATCCGGCTTTCCTGCGCTTTCCCGGCGGCAACTATCTTGAAGGCGACCACATACCCGAGCGCTACGAATGGAAGAAGACCATCGGACCGCTTGTAGACCGGCCGACGCATCCCAGCCCCTGGCGCTATCACTCGTCAGATGGCCTCGGCCTGCTTGAGTTTCTGGAGTGGTGCGAAGATCTGAAGATGCAGCCCGTGCTCGCTGTCTACGCAGGGTACTCGATGGCTCAGGAGCATGTGAATCCCGGCTCCGATCTCGATCCCTATGTGCAGGACGCTCTCGATGAAATTGAGTATGTGACTGGCGGACCCGACACGAAGTGGGGCGCGGTTCGAGCGAAGAATGGCCATCCGGAACCTTTCCACTTGAACTATGTCGAGATCGGCAACGAGGATTTCTTTGACCATTCCGGCAGTTATGATGGCCGCTATGCGCAGTTCTATAAGGCAATCAAGGCAAAGTATCCGGACTTACAACTCATCGCGACAACTCCGGTAAAAAATATTCGTCCGGATGTGATTGACGATCACTACTATCGGCGCGCGACGGAGTTTTTCCAGGACACCACGCATTACGACAAGACCGATCGCAATGGACCGAAAATCTTTGTCGGCGAATGGGCCACGCGCGAGGGAGCTCCAACGCCGAACTTTGGTGCAGCCCTCGGCGACGCCGCCTGGATGACGGGGATGGAGCGCAATAGCGACATCATTGTGATGGCTGCTTATGCGCCTTTACTGGTGAATGTAAATCCCGGAGGCATGCAGTGGGAGACCGACCTCATCGGCTACGACGCGCTCCGCAGCTACGGTTCACCAAGTTACTACGCGCAGGTGATGTTTGCCGATTACGTGGGCGATGAAACCCTCACTTCGAGCCTCGAAGGCGCCGGGTCCAAACTGTTTTACTCGATCACAAGAGCTTCCAACAGCAAACGGCTCTATCTGAAACTGGTGAACGCATCATCACAACCGCAAACAGTTGATGTGAAGTTTTCAGGCGGAACATTAGCCACCACAGGGAAGCTGGTAACCCTCGAAGCACGGAGCACTCAAGCGACCAATACGATTGACCAGCCCAACAATATTGTGCCGATAGAAAGCACACTTCGAAATGTAGGCAACACGCTGCATCACACCATGCCGGCCTACTCGATCCAGATACTGTCGATCGATCAGCGTTGAGGAGGAACAGGATGCGTTAGCGGTTTGCCTTATCTACAGGTATGAAAGAAGGCGCCACAGCCGGTAAGCTGTGGCGCCCTTTGTTTCCAAGTGAATAGCTTAGCTCAGAAACTGAACTTGCCGCCAAGCTGCAGGCGCCGCGCGTCGTAGGACGAGGTAACCTGCCCGAAGTTCCCATCCGCGGAGTTTGCGTCTATACCTTGAAATTGGGTGTGATTGAACGTGTTATAGGACTCGAACCGCAGTTCAAACGCGGGACCTGATTCCTTCGAAGTAAGCGGGATGTTCTTGAAGAGTGACATGTTGAAGTTGAAGAGCCCGGGCAGGACGACCGCATCTTTTCCCGCATTCCCGAATCCTTGATTCGTACCGCCGTCCCATGGGGCGAGTGGATTTGCAAAGGAACTGGTGCTAAACCATGCGGTCTGTTTTTTGGGATATGAGACCTTTGCCACCTGGTTCTCGCGATTGTTAGCGCCATTGCCGCCCAGACCAAGTACGTCGGGGCCTGTGTAGTTAATTGCCTGTGGCACGCCCGATTCTGCGAACGTAATTCCTGAAAACACCCATCCTCCAAGCACCGTGCGCTCTAATGCGTTCGAACTGTGCAGGAAGAAGGGAAGATTGTAGATGTAACTTGCGTTGAAGATGTGGCGTCGATCGAATGCGCCAGATCCGTAATCATAAGCAGCGTTGAACGGATTTGTGAGTATATTGAGATCATTGCTCACGGTATCCAGCTCGTGAGAGTAGGTGTAAGCCAATTGCACTGTCAATCCATGCCGGTTCTCTATGCGCAGGCCCGCCTGGAGAGCGTTGTAGTTAAAATTGGTCTCATTCTCCTGCTGCGTAATCGTGCTGAAGCCGGGATAGATTCGATACAGATTCGCGTTGAGCGAACCGTTGGCAACGCCCTGGCGATGAGTAAGATCATTCAAGGGCAGAGTATTGATATTTCGATCATCGTTCTGGGTCCAACCAAGTGAGCCGACGTACTGAATGACGGCGACAATTGACGGTGCAACTTGCCGTTGCACTCCCAGACTGAACATCGCTGTTCCCGGTGGAGTGTACTGGAATTTCAGAGTTTGCATCGTGGAAGGAAATGTTTGAGATGTTGTTTGCCCTGTCAGTGCGCTGGTGTTGGGGTTGGAGAAGTAAACGTTGGTGGCCGAAGGTTGATACGCAAACGGTGGGTTCAATGCCGCGTTGTATACGTCATTGCCCTGGACGCGCTCAAAGAACATGCCAAAGCCGCCCCTGAGTACTGTCTTCCCATCTCCTAAGACGTCATAGGCAAATCCGACTCTTGGTTGCCAGGTGGTGTATTTATTCTGGACGTTTCCACGCGGGAAGCCGTTAACTCCGGCCTCGCGAATGCCATTCAGGTAGAACGCCTGGCCGTTAAAGTTTGTCAGCGACGCAGGGTTCAGCGTGCCGTCCGAATTGAGCGGATAAGCTAGTGTTGTGTCATAGTCTGCTGGAACGAAGTTCGCAAACTGGTTATAGCGCTCAAAGGCATGGGGCAGTCCATCAAAGCGAAGTCCAAGATTGAGAGTCAGGCGCGGAATGATTTTCCAGTTGTCGTTGCCATAGAACCCATAGTTGTTGTTGACCCAGTGTTTGCCGGCCAGAAACTGCAGCTGGGTAAAGGTGCCTACGTCGCCGAGCAAGTAGTTCACGTACGAGTCTTGAGAAAAGCTGCTGTTGTTAAATTGCGCTGTCCCCTGAGTATTTGCCTGTAATTGCTGGTTTTTGGGATCGTGCAACCAGCTGAAGCCAAACTTGAACTGGTGCTTCCCGTGGGTCCAGGAGAGATCGTCTCGTGTCTCATAGCCAAAGTAAGAGTTCTTCCAAGGGAAGTAGCTCGAACTCCAGTTTGTGCTGTACGGAGCGCCCAGATCGATTTCCGGCATACGACTGCCGACGTTGTTGGCTAGCGGGAAGAAGCTTGTAGCCGACCACCCGGATGGCTGGGCCGAGATGCCGACTGGATCAAGGTTGATGGTGTTCCCGCTGAAAAGGAAAGAGGTCTCGTTCAGCAGCGCCGGTGTATAGGTCTGCGTAAGCTTCAGACTGGATGACCATGACGGATTGAGCATCGCTGTGCCCACAGTTGGATATGTACTGTCGCCCCACAGCGGCGGATAGTACGTCTGAGTAACAGCATCGTGGAGATAATGGCCACTGAACTGGAACTTCGGATTGAAGTTGTGGTCGATGCGTACTACATCTTCACGAACGTCCGTGGGCTGCGGTATGGACGAAATGTATTGGTTGGTTCCCAGATTCGGCTGAGGAAAGGTTCCTGCATTGAGTTGCAGAACCGCATTAGGGTCGATCAGATTGGCGGGAATTGTGTTATTCGGGAATGGCTGTCCGGGAGTCAAGCCATCCTGCGTGTACAAGGCCAATTTAGCCGGATCAGTGGTAACGGGAACAATCGGGACTTTTCCATTGGAGGGAACCTGGTAAACCAATGGCTGTCCGGCAACAGGAAAATTGGCCGCTGCAATGGTGTTCACAACCGAAGGTGAACTTCCCTGAATCAACCTTCGCCATTCTTCATTCACGAAAAAGAACGTCTTGTTGCGTGCGTCATTGTAAACATGAGGAATCCACACCGGACCGCCGATGTTAAAGCCGGGTTCGTTCAGTCGGAATTCCGGGCGCGGTTTGCCGGCAAAATTAACGAAATAATTGTTGGCGTCGTAGTCTTCATTGCGGTTGAAGTACCAGGCTCCTCCGTGAAAATCGTGGGTGCCCGACTTGAGCACCATGAGGATAGTGCCGCCCGAGCCGATGCCGTAATCGGGTCCGTAGTTGCTGTCCAGCGTCTGGAACTCAGCGAGTGCGTCCATCGACGGCAGGGAACTGAAGCAGCCACCACAGCCGCGATCGTTCAATTCACCGCCATCCAGCATGTAGATGTTGTGGGTGGTGCGGGTTCCATTGAAGCTGATGCCATTGGCTGACGTGAGAGCATTTACACCACTAAAGAGCGGCAGGGTACTGGACTTGCCCATTCCCAGAGCCGCAAGCGCCGTCACGTTGCGGCCATTGGTTGCCAGTTGTGTGACCTGCTGGCCGCTGATCAGGTTGCTGAGCTCATTCGTTTCTGTTTGTACCTGCAGGGCGTCTGCCTGGACCGTGACCGTCTGCCCGGTGGCGCCAATGGTGAGATTGAGGTCCTCCTTCAGTGTCTGAGCAGTGTTCACAAAAATACCCGTTCGGGTGTACTTCACAAAGCCGCTTGCCGTCGCGCTTAATGTAAAGTTACCAACGCCCACATTGCCGAACAGATATATTCCGTCGTTATTGGATACCGTTTGCCTCACCTGTCCGGTAGCGGGGTTGGTGAGAGTAATGGCGGTGTTGGGAACAGCCGCCCCGCTGGGGTCCAATACCGTTCCAGTGATTGTTGCGTTTTCCTGACCCCAGAGATGGGGTGCAAGCGCCAGAGCGAGGGTAACGACACTCGCTAATATGAGCCGTGAACGAAGCATCATAACCTCCTAATATCCAAACCAATCGTTGCAATAACTTGTTCATCCGCCTCATCTACCGTCTAGAGATCTGTTGGAAGAGGCGGTGCTGGCTGATCGACATATGGTCCAAATAAAAGGTATTATGGAAACGTTTTCTCATAGTTTAGAGGTAGTTTGAAATAGCGCTCCTCTACCGAAAAGAAAATCCCTTTACTCAGACCAGTCCCACAACCGGCGTTCGTGCACAGGGGCTTCCAGGAGGGGTAAATGTTTACCCGGCGAGGATGCTAGCGCCTGCGCAACAAAATTGTCAAGCATGTCGCGCAGAATAATATGGCTTTGCTGTTGATGGGACTACTAGTCTAAAGAGCCAGGCGACAAGCTTCATGTTGTAAGTTTCAATAGATTCGTGCAGAGGGGTTGAGATCAGATGCGCTGGTTTTTTTTGGGGGTCATGCTGCTGTTTCTTCTGCCCTGCGGTGCGCAGAATCAGGTTCATGTAAAAGTGGATCTAGCCGAAGAGGCAGGGAAGTTTGCACCCATTTACAGCTGGTTTGGTTATGACGAGTCCAACTACACAACAACAAAAAATGGCCAGGCGTTACTGGGCGAACTGCACGACCTAAGCCCGGTTCCCGTGAATGTTCGCGCGCACTTCCTGCTCGCCAGCGGGGACGGAAAGCCGGAGCTGAAATGGAGTTCGACAAACGTATACACCGAGGATGCGCAGGGCAATCCCGTTTACAACTGGACAATCCTCGATCAGATTTTCGATGCTTATGCCGCCGCGCATGTGCGTCCGATGGTCGAGCTGGGTTTTATGCCAAAGGTTCTATCGACTCATCCAGACCCGTATCACATACCTTGGCCCACGAAGCCCGGCGATATGGAGGGATGGTCCTTCCCGCCCAAAGACTATGGGCGCTGGGGTGAACTGGTGCATCAGGTAGCTCTTCACATGGCGCAAAGATACGGTAGCGACACCGTCGCGACCTGGTATTGGGAGGTTTGGAACGAGCCGGATATCAGCTACTGGCACGGAACTGAAGAGGAGTACAACAAACTCTACGACTATGCGGTTGCTGGTGTGAGAGAAGCTATTCCAAACGCCCGCGTAGGAGGACCGGCAACCACGGGACCAGTTCCGGACGGACATTCTTCGCAGTTCCTGGAGGCATTTTTGCGGCACTGTGCGAATGACAGGAGTGCGGCAACAGGCGGCGCGATTCCCCTTGATTTCATCTCGTTTCATGTGAAGGGCAGTCCCAACATCGTCGAAGACCACGTACAAATGGGCCTGAACCGCGAGCTGGACAGCGCTGCCACGGGCTTTGCCATTGTGCGGAAGTTCCCGCAATTTCAAAAGTTGCCGATTATTTTGAGCGAAGCCGATCCGGAAGGCTGTGCCGCGTGTTCATCCAGAACGTATCCGCACAATGCATACCGGAATGGCACGTTGTACCCGTCCTATACAGCTGCGGCTTTGAAGGGACTCTTCGAGCTTCAGGACCGCTATCAGGTCAACCTGATCAGCATGCTCACCTGGGCCTTCGAGTTTGAAAATCAGCCGTACTTCGACGGCTTTCGCACACTCTCAACCAACGGCATTGACAAGCCTGTCATAAACTTCTTTCGCATGGCCGGCATGATGTCAGGCAGTCGCGTGAAACTAGAAAGCAGCGGCAGCGTGCCGCTGGATGACATTCTAAAGGCCGGTGTACGACAACAGCCTGACGTGGATGCGCTCGCTACATCTGCTGATTGCGAGGCGGCTGTGATGTTGTGGAACTATCACGATGATGATGTGCCCGGTTCGTCGGCACAGGTTGATCTATCGGTGAAAGGCTTTCCATCTGAGGCGCATCGGGTACTGATGCAGCACTATCGGATCGACGACACGCACAGCAACGCATACACAGTGTGGAAGCAGATGGGTGCGCCCCAGAATCCTACGCCGGAGCAGTACGCTCAGTTGCAGGCTGCCGACGGTTTGCAGCTGGAAAATTCGCCACAGTGGATCGATGTGAATTCCGGTGCAGTAGAGTTGAATTTCTCGCTACCGCGACAGGGCGTATCCCTGGTGCGTTTCAGTTGGCAGCGTCCGAGATAACGAAAAGGTTTTAAGTTCAGAACCGTTAAAGAAATGGAGTACCCGATGCGTAGATCAAAAGCATTCAGCCGTCGTAAGTTTCTCGCCGCCGCAGGTGCCAGCGCGGCATCGCTTCTCATTCCCGCACGCAGTTTCGGTTCTTCTCTCGGCAGCAAGGACTGGAACATGCCGAGCACAGGCGCGTCATCTGCGTGGCAGAACAAAGGTGTGATCGATCTATCAAACTCGCCCTGCGCCAGGCTGAAAACAATCCCCGTGAGTGCCGTCACCATTCAGGAAGGATTCTGGTCGAAGCGGCGCGCGACGAATGTGCAGTCGAGTATTCCCAGCATGCATGATGAGCTGATTGAGCACGGCCGCATGGATAACTTTCTCCGCCTGGAAGGGAAGGCCAGTGCTTCACAGCTTGGCCCCGTTTACTCCGATTCAGATATGTACAAGTGGCTGGAAGCTGTCGGCTTCGCATTGCAGACGCAGGACCATCCTGACCTTCGCCAAACCGCCGATCTGACCATCCGCCAGATTGTCGCCGCGCAGGAGCCGAGCGGCTACCTGAACACCTACTATGTGCAGGACCGCGCCAGCCTGCGCATGCTGCCCAAGACGCAGACCACCGGCCACGAGCTGTACAACATTGGCCACTTGCTGCAGGGAGCCATCGCATACTATCGCGCAACCGGCGACCCCACGCTGCTCGAAGCCGGCATGCGCTTCGTCGATAATTTCCTGCTGCCAAATTACGGGCCCAGTGCAAATCAAAAGCCGATCGTCGCCGGCCATCCTGAAATTGAGATGTCTCTCATCGAGCTGTACCGCACGACAGGGAACCACAAATACCTGGAACTGGCTGGATACATCCTGCATGGCGACAGCCGGATATCGCTCACGCCGGAACAAATTGTCTACATGTACTGCGGCATTCCCTTTACTTCTCGCACCAAACTCGAAGGACATGCAGTGCGCGCCATGTATGCCTGCTGCGGAGCCACAGACTACTATCTCGAAACCGGCGATCCTACCTATCTGAAGACGCTGACAGCGCTCTCGCACGATCTGGTGGAGCACCAACTCTACGTCACGGGCGGAGTGGGAGCGCGCGACTCAGGCGAGGCCTTTGGCGATGCTTACGAGCTGCCAAATGCGCGCGCCTACGGCGAAAGCTGCGCCGCCATCGGCAATATGATGTGGAACTGGAGAATGCTTTCTGCAACGGGCAACGCGCTGCACGCGGACGTGATCGAGCGCGCTCTGTATAACGGAATCAACTCCGGCATGTCGCTCGATGGCAAGCTGTATTGCTATCGCAATCCGCTCGCCTTCGATCCATCTTCCGGCGATAAGATTCGCAACCCGTGGTACGACACGACCTGCTGCCCGCCGAACTTGGAGCGCACCTTCGCCTCGCTTCCGGGATATTTCTACAGCACCTCGAAAGACGGCATCTATGTGCACCTCTACGACAATTCCGAGCTGCGCTGGAAGCTCGACAGCGGCAACGCCATCAAGATCACCCAGCAGACGAGGTATCCGTGGGAGGGCAAGGTAGACCTGCGCGTCTCGCCTGCAACCCCGGAGGAATTCACTCTCTTTGTGCGCATCCCGGCATGGTCAAAACGTTCAACGGTAAAGGTGAACGGAAAGTCGGTAGAGAATGTCTCTCCCGGAACTTGCGCGGCGATTCGCAGGCGCTGGAGCGGCGAGGAACTGGTGGAATTGGAATTCGATATGCAGCCGCAGATGGTTCATGCAAATCCGGCTGTTGCTGACGATACAGGCCGGGTAGCAATGCAGCGCGGCCCGGTAGTCTTCTGCATGGAGCAGCTGGACCAGGCCGGAAATTCTCCTCAAGAATTTCCATTGGTCGCCGCAATGCTTGCCGGAGAAAGCGAGGCCCAGTTCGACCCGAACCTGCTGGAAGGCGTGGTGGTGCTTACTCATTCCGGCATAATTGCGGCGCAGTCGACGCAATCGCTTTATGACACAGGCCCGGTCAGCAAAAAGGCGGCCGACGACGTCAAGCTGAAGCTCATCCCGTACTACGCGTGGGCGAACCGCGAGCCCTCGTCCATGCAAGTCTGGATTCCTTACGCATGAAGGGGACCATTTTGAGTTAGAACGAAAGACTCTGCCGGAACAGTGGCAACAGCTACAATTGACCTGCGTCCGGCGCGGCCGCCATTCATTGCCAGCGCTGGAGCGGTTGAAAATGGGTCTCCTCGCTAATTTCAAAATTCGGACCAAGGTTCTCATCGCCATGCTCCCGCTGGTCGTCATGGTGATTGTGGCCGCGCTTTACGCGTCGATCGAGATGGACAAGATCAACGATCGGTACAGCAACCTGATCAGCAAAGATGCCAAAGCCCTTCACGACCTGACGATTGCACGTTCATTGAGCAACGAGTTTGGCCTGTTCCTCTATAAGGATATTGCCGAGCCCGATGTTGACACGATGCATGCGGTCGATGCAGATCTCGACAAAACGGCGGCAGAACTCCACTCATATCTCGATGAGGCCAAGAACGCGAGTCCGAATCTGGCTTCTCGGATAGACGCAGCCAGTGCGCTCTTCGACCAGGCTTTTTCTGACTCTCATGCGATTCGAGCCGCAACATTGATCAACAGCAACGACAAGGCGTTGAGCCTGATGCGCGAGACCTTTGATCCCGAACTGTTCAAAGCTCGGCAAGCGCTGATTTCGTTGGGTGAAGAGCTGCAGACAACGGTCAACCAACAATCCGACCAACTCACCGCCGAGACGTACCACACAATTCTGATCACGTGGATCGTGATCACACTCGGCCTGACAGTATCTTTTATCCTCGCGCTCTCTATCGTGCAGGTTGAGGTCGTAAAGGTTGTGCTGTCATTTAGAGGTCGGATCCTGGACGTGGCCGCAGGGCGACTGGACCAGCCTATCGCCAATCTCCACCGTCCCAATGAGATTGGCGAAATGAGCCGCGCGCTGCAGTCTTTGCAGGATGCTGCTCGTGAGCGGGAGATGCAGGGATGGGTCAAAAGTGAGGTTGCGGCCACGGTCGAGCGCTTGCAATCGGCGGATGACAGCTTGGAGTTCGCCACGATTCTACTCTCGCGGATCTCGGATTCGTTCAATCTGTTGTATGGTGCGTTTTATCTCGCTGATCACGATAAGGTGCGTTTCACTCGCGTTGGCGCGTTCGCCACGGACGTCTCAAAGGAGCCGCGAGAGTTTGCGCTCGGTGAGGCTCTGGTAGGCCAGGCTGCTGTTGAGCGCCGTAGTCTGCAGATTGCCTCCACTTCCGACAAGCCGCTTCAGGTTTCCGCAGGCGTTGGGACTGTGACGCCTGCCTGCGTCCTTTTTGTTCCTGTTATTAGTCAGGATGTCGTGCTCGCAGTGATCGAACTGGCGCCTTCGGCACCGGTGTCAGCGCGCCAGCAGGCGCTGCTCGACGCACTGTTGCCGACTGTCGCCCTCAACACAAAAATCCTCCTGAGCAAGCTCGAGACCAGGAAGCTACTCGAGCAGACCCGGGTACAGGCTGCGGAGTTAGCAGTTGCCAAGGAAGCCGCCGAAGCAGCCACGAAAGCAAAGTCTGATTTCCTTGCCAACATGAGCCATGAAATCCGTACACCGATGAACGCCATCATCGGTATGACGCACCTTGCTTTGAAGACGCAACTATCTCCCAAGCAGGAAGACTATCTAACCAAAGTGAAATCGGCTGCGCAGGCGCTGCTCGGGATCATCAATGACATTCTCGATTTCTCGAAGATCGAGGCGGGCAAGCTGGATATGGAAAAGACTGACTTCCAGCTGGAGGATGTGCTCGACAATTTATCGTCGATCGTCTGTCAGAAAGCTCAGGACAAGAATCTCGAATTTCTGATTGCATCGCAGCATGATATTCCCCCTAACTTGATCGGCGACTCGCTCCGTCTCGGACAAATCCTGATCAATCTGGTGAATAACGCGATTAAGTTCACAGATCGCGGTGAGGTAATAGTGAACGTCGCGCTGGAGGAGCAGTTGGCGGACCGCGTGAGGCTGAAATTCTCGGTTCGCGACAGCGGTATCGGCATGACGCCGGAGCAGAGCTCCCGCCTTTTCCAGGCATTCTCGCAGGCAGATACTTCAACCACGCGAAAGTACGGCGGCACCGGCCTCGGACTCTCCATCTCCAAACGATTGGTTGAGATGATGGAAGGCAAAATCTGGGCCGAGAGTGAATCTGGTGTGGGCAGCACCTTTCTTTTCACCGCATGGTTCGGCATTGGATCAGGCGAGAGGCAAAAGCGCTTCATTCCCGATTTGGCCGGTGTTCGGGCCCTGGTAGTGGATGACAATGCGCAGGCGCGCGAGATTCTCACCGACTTGCTTCATGTATTCGCACTCCGGGCCGACTCGGTTTCGTCTGGTGAGGACGCAGTTCGTGAAATAGCTGCCGCCGATTCACAGGATCCGTATCGGCTCGTGTTGATGGATTGGCACATGCCTGGAATGGATGGCCTGGAGGCCAGCCGCATCGTCAAACGCAATGACCGGCTGCAGCACATTCCCAAAATTGTCATGGTCACGGCATTCGGGCGAGAAGATATACAGCACAGAGCCGAAGAAATCGGAATCGACAGCTATTTGTTGAAGCCTGTCAACGCATCGCTGCTCTTCGATACGCTTGTTGAGCTGTTCGGCGTTGCCGGACTTGAAGAGCATCGTTCCCGCGCGCAGAGAGGCGATGTCCATGTACACGACGCGACCGGCATCCGGGTCCTTCTGGTCGAAGACAACGAGATGAACCAGCAAGTTGCGACGGAGTTGCTGCAAAGCGCCGGAGCCATCGTAACCGTCGCCAATCACGGTGGCGAAGCAGTGAAAATGCTGACCGAAGGCGACCATCCTCCGCCATTCGACGTAGCGTTCATGGACATGCAGATGCCCGAGATGGATGGCCTCACCGCGACCCGGCTGCTGCGTCGAGACCCTCGCTCGCAGAACTTCCCGATTATTGCGATGACTGCCCATGCGCTTGTCGAAGAGCGCCAGCGTTGTCTTGACGCCGGCATGAACGATCATGTGCCGAAACCGATCGATCCTGATGCTCTGTTTTCGACGTTGCTGCGATGGGCGAAGCCCCGGCCTCAACAGGCTTCCGAGCCACAAACGGCGCCCGCAATCGCAGGCGATGAAGTGATTTTGCCGGAAATAGCAGGCATTAACATCGCCGATGGCGTGAAGCGCGTTGCCGGAAACAAACGCCTTTACCGAGATCTGTTGATGCAGTTTGCAACGAAGCAGAGCGACGCTTCCGCTGAGATTCTGGCTGCCTTGGCGAGCGGCGATCTCAAACTGGCCGAGCGCATCGCTCATACAGTCAAAGGCGTAGCCGGCAACATCGGGATTGTAGACGTGCAGTCTGCTGCTCAGAATCTGGAGAAAGCGATCCGCGAAGATCAGAATTCCGTACCTGCTCTGCTCGATGTCTTTGCTGAATCGTTGAGCCATCAAGTCCATGCCATCAAGCACGCCCTGCACGAATCAGAACCTGCTAAAGCAGAGGAAGCGCCGCCTCAGCCTTTCAATGGACAAGCCGCAACTGACGCGATCGCCCGGCTCCGAAACTTACTTGAGGCCAGCGATGGGTCTGCTGAAGAAGCATTTCATAGTCTTCACGATGCAGTAAGCGGCACGGTAGATAAGCGGCAACTGGACATGCTGGGCGCCTCCATCAACGACTTCGATTTTGAAGCTGCGCTGGTAAAACTGGATGAAATCGCCAAAGCTTGCACGCGAAACGGGGACGAATCGAAATGAACCAGCCTGATCAGAAGACAATTCTTATAGTGGATGATGCTCCCGCCAACATTCAGATCGTGAACTCGATTTTGAAAGACACCTACAAGATCCGCATCGCAACCAGTGGCGCAAAAGCATTGGAACTGGCGAATGTAACACCTCCTCCCGACCTGATTCTGCTGGACGTCATGATGCCCGAGATGGACGGGTACGAAGTGTGCACACGGCTGAAATCAGAAGCACTGACACGGGATATTCCAGTGATCTTCCTCACCGGGCAGACCGAGATCGAGGACGAGACAAAGGGGTTCGCAGTCGGCGCGGTCGATTACATCCACAAACCGTTTTCTCCCGCTGTCGTAAAGGCTCGCGTGCAAACCCATCTGGTACTGCGCGGCATCCGGGAGCAGCTCGCGCAGCAATTGCACACTATTCAGAAAGAGTTGGAGACCGCACGGCAAATCCAGCTATCGATTCTTCCCTCCGAAGTGCCGAAACTTGAAGGCCTTGATATTGCTGCTCGCTACATCCCCATGACATCGGTCGCGGGCGATTTCTACGACTTCATCATTGTCGATGAGAAACACCTTGGGATTCTCGTTGCTGATGTGTCGGGCCACGGCATGCCCGCCGCGCTCATCGCATCGATGCTGAAGATTGCACTGGCCGCTGAGGTTCCCCATGCGGCTGATCCGGCGCAGGTTCTGTCAGGCTTGAACCAGGCGCTGTGTGGAAAGTTCCAGCATCACTACGTCACCGCAGCCTATCTGTTCCTGGACATGGCAAAGAGCACACTGACCTATGCTGCCGCCGGTCATCCCCCCATGTTGTCGTGGGGCACATCATCCCCCGGCGTGCGCGGCATCGAGGAGAACGGCCTGTTCCTCGGCAAGTTTCCGTGGGCAACCTACTCTTCCGTAGAACTGCCGTTCAGCGCAGGTGATTGGTTTCTGCTGTACTCCGACGGAATCCCCGAGACCGAGAACCACTCGGAAGTCGAATTCGGCACAGAGCGTTTCAGACGGTTCCTGGCGACGCAGCAAAGCACGTCGGCAAATCAGTTCGCCGATTGCCTGCTTGAAGAAGTATCCCGCTGGGCAGATCGGGGCCCAGGCGAGGAAGCGGAAGACGATGTGACCCTGGTAGCGATCCAGGTAAAAGGCAAATAAAAGCATTACCAGTCGGTAAGAGTGCCGTCCAGTTTGCGATTGATGGGAAGATAGGCGCGCTGGTACGGATATCTCGCGGCCAGCGTTTCATTGATGTCCACCCCCAATCCCGGAGCATCACCCGGATACATATAGCCCGCGTCAAAGCGATACTCATGCGGAAAGACCTCATCCGTTTCCACGGAGTGTGGCATATGTTCCTGAATGCCGAAGTTGTGGATCGCAATGCCGAAGTGCAGTGCCGCCGCCATCGTAACCGGCGAAAGATCGGTAGCGCCATGGCATCCGGTGCGCACATGGTAGAGCGCCGCAAAATCAGCGACCTTTTTCAAATGCGTCAAGCCGCCCGCATGGATGACTGATATACGGATGTAGTCAATCCATTGCTGGCGGATCAGGTCGTGAGCGTCCCAGATCGTGTTGAAGACCTCGCCGGTTGCGATGGGAGTAGTCGTGTGCTCGCGCACCAGCCTGAATCCCTCCTGCAATTCAGCAGGCACCGGGTCTTCCATCCAGAAGAGATGGCAGGGCTCCAACTCCTTACCCAGACGCGCAGCCTCAATCGGCGTCAAGCGGTGATGAACGTCATGCAGCAGATGCACGTTCTCGCCGCATGCTTCACGGATCTTCTGAAACAGCTTCGGCGTGTGCCGCAGATACAATTCACTCGACCATCTGCTTTCTGAAGGCAGTCCGCGCTCAGCCGGCTCATAAGGCTGCGCTGCCTTCGGTACGCCATAGGTCGAGCCAAGGCCGGGAATTCCGCTTTGCGCGCGCACCGCGAGGTAGCCAAGCTCGATATGCCTGGCAACATCCTCAACCGCTTCTTCCACCGTGGTTCCGTGCGCGTGCGCGTAGACGAGGACGCCTTCCCGGCTCCGGCCCCCGAGCAGGTTATAGACAGGCGTGCCTAGAGCTTTGCCCTTGATATCCCACAACGCCACGTCAACAGCAGCGATGGCGGCCATGGTGACCGGCCCGCGTCTCCAATATCCTCCACGATAAAGGTATTGCCAGATATCTTCCGTTTGAAAAGGGTCACGTCCAGCGAGGCAGGGAATAAGGTGCTCGGCTAGATAGCTGGCTACAGCCAGTTCGCGCCCGTTCAAGGTGGCATCCCCGAGCCCGTAAATGCCCTCGTCTGTTTCGATCTTGAGCGTGATGAAGTTGCGTCCAGGCGAGCAAACAATGACCGACGCACGTACGATTCTCATTCCATTCTCCAGCAGCCACCGGCATTTAGTATGCGATACCAACTATAGCCTGCAGTATTCCTGCAGCAACGTAAACCAGGTCGTTCGCCGAACCGAGATACAGCGGCAGCGAGGCCTGTGCGTTTGCCGCGCAGGTCGGATATTTTAACTGGGAGTGCTGGAACTATTCGTTGTAGAACGGGAAAGGGAAGTCGACGATGGAGTGAGTCAACTGGTCCAGCGCTGTCCAGGTTTCCTGCGCCGAGTCTATTGCAAGAATCGAAAGCCCGGAATACCCTTCCAACTTTTGCAGCAAAGCATTCGGCAAACCGGCCACATTATCGAGCATCAGAATCGCATTCTCAGCCCTTGCGGCGTTCAGAATCCGCGCAAAGTGCCTTTCTCGCTCCTGAGACGACAATCCATCTATCTCGGTCGGGTCCACCCGGTGCAGGGGACGCTGCATCTCGTAGGCCAGAGCTTCAGCCGCCATTAGCTTTCCGGCTGCGTCGCAACCAGTGAAGACTGCGATGGTTCCCGACGAGATACTGGTATCGCTCACGCGGGCAGTAATATTGCGCAGCGCAACGACTTGGGCCTCCGGCAACGACAGCGGCAAGGAGAGGTCGTTCCAAAAGTTGCCGCATCGAGGTCCGGGAAAAACGTTCGTCGGCTCCGCCAAAAAATGCCTCTCGTCGGTCCACTGTGATGTAGACATAGAAATGCGCTCCGCTTTGCAGCACTTGATGAGTAGTGAAGCCGCGCGCTATTTCGTTTCGCTGTCGTCACCACGCTCCTTCTTTGCCGCCGAACCACCAGACCAGTCCCACAGTCGCGGTAGTCTGATCATTTCTGAGAATGCCCAGCGTGTCCGTCAGGAAATAAGGCTGGTTCGAGAAGTCGTGGCGCAATTCCTCACGCATAAGAAATCCATTGGCAATCGTCTGGTCGAAGGTGAAAGTAAATTCCTTGAGCGCCTGCACTTTTCCGCTGAAGAGCGCGCCGCGATCCGACAGGTACTCTGTGCGTCCTCCAAGAGCGAGCAGCGGATTGAACTGGTAACGTGCGTAGACCGCGCCTCCGTCTGTGTGCTGCGGCGCGGAATAGGTCTGGACGCGCGAGATCACATAATCGCCTTCTATCGCCAGCGTGAGTTTCGGCGTAGTCGTCCACGTAGCATAGCTGTCGAAGATGTTCAGCTTTCCTTTCGGCGGATTGGGAATCGGCTCAAACGGCTCGCCCTGCTGTTCGGGCAGCCCCGGTGGTCCATTGGTGACATATTCGAAATCCGGATGCTCCTGGCCCAGATAGTAGTTAAACGTCCAGTCAATGGACTTGATCGGTTTTGCCTCGAAGCCGACCATTTCATCCTTGAAGCTGTTGGTAGGTTCCGTCTGCTCCGTGCCGTTCACCATCCAGTAATGTCCTGAAATCCAGGGCGTGAAGGCGTAGGTAGCGCGCAGGCCTGCGTGATAAAAGGGCAGGTAGTCAAACCAGTAAGACCTTGAATAGTTGATCTGATCCTTGGTGTAGTTGCCTTCCATGCCCAGTGCGCTCGCCCATTTCCCCATATCGACGGTAAGGCCGCTGCCGATGGGAACAACATACGTCCCATAGGCCTGGAAAATGTTGCGATAAATGTCCGGCCGCGGTTCATTGGCCGGATTGCCCTGCAGCGTCTCCGTTGCCTGGCCAAATTGCAAGTCGATCCGCGCGCCAAAACGCTTGCCGTTCGCTGGGTCTACAGCATGTTCAATCACTAGATCAGCCTGATTGATGCTGAAAGCGTTGCTGCTCACATCGTAGGCGCGCAGTAGGTTGACGCGTCCGATGGGGTTGTTGAAGTTGTAGCCGTAGTAGCCGTCAAAGGTCATGTTGAACGTGGTTCCGTTGAAAAAGTCTAGGGTTTTGCGATCGGACGCGGACAGAGTTTGCGCCGGAGCCGAGTCTGGAGGTGGAGCTGTTTCAGAACTCCGGCTTCCAAGCTCCAGGCTGGCGCTCCTCAGGGCTGCAGCGCTCTCATCAGGAGCAGCCGTCGCGATATTCACATTCTCTTCGTTTTCGAGCCTCGTCAGACGCGCGTTAAGCGAGATAAGTTCGCGCCGCAACTCGTGGATTTCCTCGCTCCGTGAAGGTGAGGGATCAGAACTTTGAGCCGTCAGATAAGGAGCGAGCGTAAGAGAAAAAGTTGCGGCCAGTGCGAGGATCGGCAAGCGAAGAAAACGGCTCATGGTGGTTCCCCCTGAACAGCCTGTTGTACGGTCATAATCATCACAAGGAAAGCATGAGGAAGTCATAAGGACTATATAAGTGCAGTTCCTCTCTTAATTCAGATCAAGCGAGCAAAAATATGATCACCGTGCCGCGCTCGATAGCTATCACTACGGCGCTATTCGTTTGCCTAATCGTGATTCCACTGGGATATGGTGTGGTTCCGTGGGCACTCTCCACGCTTCTGCCTCGTTACGGGTGGGCAGTGGGGTCTCCTGGAATCTGGAATCGGCTTGGCCTGATTGTGATCGCACTAGCGGCCGCCCTTCTCATATGGATTCTTGCTACATCTATTCCCCAGACTCCCGCTAGGGTCAATCTGGGGCTGACTCCCCCCTTCTTAATAATGCGCGGTCCGTACCAGTTCACACGCAATCCGATGTACGTCGCGGAACTGGGACTTTGGCTTGGATGGGCCATTTTTTTCGGAAGCCCCAGCGTCTTAATCGGGCTCGTGGTCTTTTTGTCCGTTGTGAGGTTTATCATTCTGCCGCGGGAAGAACGCAGCTTGGAAAAGGCCTTCGGTGAGACCTATCTCCAATACAAAAGCAGAGTTTCACGTTGGTTCTGAAAGCGATCCGACAATCCTGAAGTCTCAACTGAATTGGTCGATCCGGAATGATGAATACCGGGAAACGCTCTTTCCATCAGTCGGGCGATAAGTCGGCTAAGGCTAATCAGACAGGTGGCCTTTCGATCCTGATGATGTATTTGGGATTCAAACTGACTCACTACCCAAATCAACCGGGTATGCCCATCCCGCCAGCTCCCTGCTATACTTACAAGTTGAGGGAGCTGCTCTAAACCATTTCTGTTTTCAAGCATTTCGCCGCAAACCAAAACACATAAGCTTCCGAGGTTTCCCATGTCCGGCCATTCAAAATGGGCGACAATTAAGCACAAAAAAGGGGCCCTTGACGCAAAACGCGGCAAGGCCTTCACGCGCCTGATCAAAGAAATTACCATCGCTGCCAAAGCTGGCGGCGATCCCGACGGAAATCCGCGCCTGCGCACTGCGGTAGCTGCCGCGAAGGCTGAGAATATGCCGGCGGACAACATCAAGCGCGCCATCCAGCGCGGCACGGGCGAATTGCCCGGCGCCATCTACGAAGAAATCACCTTCGAGGGCTACGGTCCCGGCGGCGTGGCCATCATCGTTGATACAACGACGGACAACCGCAACCGCACCGTCAGCGAAATCCGGCATGCCTTTTCGAAGAACGGTGGCAACCTTGGCGAGTCCGGCTCGGTGCGCTTCATGTTCAACAAGAAAGGCGTTATCGCCGTTCCCAAAGCCGCAGCTGACGAAGAGAAGCTGATGAACATCGTGCTCGAAGCCGGCGGCGAGGATCTGAACGACGAAGGCGACACATGGGAGATCATCACCGATCCCGGATCGTTTGAGGCCGTAGCTCAGGCCGTCCGCGATGCCAAGATTGAGACCGTGATGTCCGAAGTCACCATGGTCGCGACCACCTACACCAAGCTCGAAGGCTCGGCAGCATCACAAATGATTCGCCTGCTCGAAGCGCTCGAAGACTACGACGACACCCAGAACGTCTATTCGAATTTCGATATGGACGCAAAGCAACTGGAAGAAGTCGCAGGCTAGCGGTTGGTGAGATTCACTGTGAGGGCCGCCGGATGGCGGCCTTTCTTTCAGCCGGAAGAAATCGAAGCGCAATTCTGCACCTGACATCAAAAAATCAGCACATCAGAAAAGATCACGCACAGACTATCTATGCCGAAAAAATTCGTTCCTTCTTTCATTATTTTGGCCTCCTCTCTGTTTTCACTTTCGGCCATGGCGCAAAACGCGCAGAAACCCGCTCCAGCCAACGACAGCCCGGCACCGGCTGTCCTGGCGACGCGCCCATGGGAATTCGGCCCGTTCTTCCAGGGTGGGGTAGGCGTTTCCGATCGCTCGGACTTCAGCTTTGCCAGCGCCGGCTTCCGTCTGGGCAAGGTCATCACCGATCAGCACCTGCCCGGTATTTTGCGCGGTCAATTTGAATACGCAGGCGAACTGATGCCATACTGGCAGGCTTTCACTCCCGCGCCCCATTTGCAGGAGACTCCGTACGAATTCGAAGGCCAGACAGGAACGGCGCTGCT